>Ga0334722_10000244_pt1 | contig 83804 bp, 113 predicted proteins | sample C3_bottom_MG_FD_207210 | JGI IMG/M metagenome (GOLD analysis project Ga0334722, IMG submission 207210) | Sediment microbial communities from Yellowstone Lake, YNP, Wyoming, USA - C3_bottom | ecosystem: Environmental > Aquatic > Freshwater > Lake > Sediment | place: USA: Wyoming | collected...
CTGGAGACGACGCCGTTCGTACGCTTTGATTTCTTGGCCATGTGGCTGGGAGTATAGGTGCATCCGCTTTGTATAGCAACAGCCTGATGTGACAGCGGTTCAACCGTTCGCAGGGAGAGCGAACGGTTCGAACGAGAGAGAAGGAGCCAACATGACGGACGAGAAGCGCCCTGACGGGAACGTTGTCGAGATCGATCGCCTGCGCATGCGCAAGGCGCAACACGAGAAGGGTGCCAAGCGCGCCATTGATCTCCACGACAAGGGCAAGGACTTCGACGAGTCGATCAAAAAGGCAGTCACCGAAGGACGCCTCGACACCATCGGTGAGACGTTCGTTCGTTCACAGCTCATCGCGCACAACCTCGCGCGCGCCGTCGCGCAGGTTCGAAAGCAGATGGAAGCTGATCCAGCACTCAGCATCGATGTGCTGTCACAGCAGGCTGCTCGTCAGTACGAAAACATCAAGCCACAATCCGTCAAGAGCGCGTACGAGACGGAGCGCGCACGCGAGCTCGTGCTGGCGTTCCTCAAGACGACCGACGAAGCCACAGTCGATCAGGTCGCTCAAGCGACGTCACTCACCGAAGCCACGATCAAGGCGACGATCGACAAGAAGACCATCTTCTGGATCGGTCGACGCGGCAGTGAGTGGGTACTCGGAACTTCACCGAAGCTCGACAAGACTGCGAAGCAAATCGTTGTCGACTACCTCACGGCGAACGGCAACTCGTTCGTGGCTGACATCGTGCGTGAGACGGGCCTCAAAGAGAAAGTCGTCAAGGACCAAGTCGACAAGCAAGCCATCTTCTGGATCGAGAAGAAGGACGGTGAATGGATCATCGGCCTCGACAAGAAGTCGAAGACGACGCCTGAAGTTGCAGACAACGATCCGCGCGTCATCATCGACTTCGACCCCAACAACCTTCAAGGCAACGTCGAAGCTGCTATTCAAGCACTTCTCTCGCTGCCTGATCTCTTCGTCTCCGGTGGCAAGCTCACTCGCCTCTTCGTCGACAAGGATCGCGCAGAGCTCATCACGCTCAGCTACGGAACGCTTCTCACACGCTTGGCAGCATCAACGCGTTGGCGTGTGTGGTCGACGGACAAGTACACGAAGGAGCGCATTGCGTCATTTGGGCCACCACCCAAAGCGATCGTGAGCTCGATCCTCGATCAAGGCATCTACCCAGGCTTGCCCGAAATCCTCGGCATCTCGCGACTCCCGATCGTGCACCATGCGACTGATGGTTTCGCGCCGCTGATCAAGATCGCGACAGAGCCGGGGTTCGTACGCACGGAAGGGCAGAACTCCGGCTACTACATGCACGCGCCTATCCCGTGGACCATTCCTACGGTTCACGGAATTGTCTCCCAGCACGAAGCTGTGGAAGCCCTCAACGAGATCGAAGCTCCACTCGTCGACTTCCCATTCGACAACCCGAAGGTCGCGAAGAGCGTCTTCGTCGCAGCGTTGCTCACGCTCATTCTCCGACCGATGATCCGAGGAGCCATCCCGGGTCTTCTCATCGAGGCACCAACCGCCGGCTCTGGCAAGGGACTCTTCCTCGATCTCATCAGCATCATCGCGTTCGGCAAGGGCGCGAGCCGCATCCACATCCCCACCAAAACGTGGTTTGATCGCGCAGGCGGATCGGTTCTCAAGATCGATGAAGAAGAACTCGAGAAACGCCTTGCAGGCTACGCCGAGCGCGCTGAGATCCTCGTACCGTTCGACAACTGCAACGGCGAGATTGGTGGTGGATCGCTCGAGAGTGTCCTCACAGCCGTCGACGAAGTCGACTTCCGCAGCCTCGGCAAAACACAAATTCATCGCGTGCGCTGGCGCGGCATGCTCACGTTCAACGGCAACAACCCCGAGCTCGTGGGCGACATGTTTCGTCGTCTTCAACGCATTCGTCTCGTACCCACAGAGACCAACCCAGCGCTCAGCACGAAGAAGTACAGGTACGGCAACGATGACGAGCTCCGTCAGTGGGTGATGGTTCGTCGCAAGCACCTCGTGCAGTGTCTCTTGCTCATGATCAAGGCGTACTACGACGCCGTGAAGCCGCTCACCAGAGATGCTGAGGGCAACATCACCGATTGGGACAAGCCGATGTTCAACCCAGGTACGTGGGGTTCGTACACAGCTTGGACCGATCTGATCCCGAACATCATCATGTACGCCGGCGGTGAGAACCCGCTGAAGTCGCGCCCGATCAAAGACGCAGCAAGCATGGTCTCCGACGAAGACGACAACTTGCGTATCCTCTCGCGCGCTGTCGATATTCTCATCGCCGATACGAAGAACACGGAGACGGTGAAGCTCGTGACGGGCGGTATCACAGGCATCACGCTCGCGACGCTCATCGAACACCTCTTCGAGCATCGTGGGATGGATGAGCGCTTCAACGACGCGCGAAGTGTCATCGGCGAGATGCTCGGCAAACCCAAGCGCGTCGGGACCGATCACGTGCGCAAGTTGAACAAACGCTTGCTCAAGCTCGACGACAAGATCACGGAAGGACGCAGGTTCGCAGTCAGCAAGGACCGCGATAGCCATCCAGCCATCGGGTTCCAAACGCTCGACGCCTGATCCTCACGATCGACACCCGCGCGACGTACCTCACGATCCGTACCAACGGTCGTGGAGGCGTCGCTCGATCTATTTTGTGTTGTTTAGCGGACAAAATCTTCGATTTGTCTCGTTGAGTGAACCAACTTGAGCGCGTGCGGGCGAACGAGCTCTTGTCACGCCCGCACACTTACGCTCAATCATTTTCAGCGTGTCAATTTGGTCAATGTAGACTCCACGCATTGTTCGCCCGCACGTTCGCCCGCAAAAAATCCAAAGGCTGTCGCTGAAGTTAGCTCTTGTAAACGCTGTAATGCGGGCGAGAAACTACAAACCTTCGAATCTCAACGATGAAAAAAAAAGTGGGAGAGAGAGGATCATAGGAGGAGGTCCCGATTTTTTTTGTCGGGTGAGGAAACCGGGCTTTGTCATTTCGACGGTGAACAACCTACTGAACTAGAGCCTAACTCCAACAACAGCCTTCAGAATTTTTGCGGGCGAAAGTGCGGGCGAAGCAATTTCGTTCGCCCGCACTCGAGAAATCGACCTGAAATCGACCGTGCCCACGAGGGTTTTTCCGAGAACGCGAACATAGAAGCAAGCAGCGTACAACCTGGTGAGGATAGGCTTGAGCATGCGCGCTACCTCTCGAGCTGCTTTCGCCGCCGCGACGTATCCGTTCCCTCGACCGAACAGTTCGAGCGACGTCGTCAAGGGACTGTCGACGCTCGTCTACCAGCAAGGCGGTACGGCCGCAGAGCCGAACCAATTCACTGACTGGAATGCGCTCTACGCTGCGTTCTTGCAGACACATGGACCGGTGCAGATCGCGATCGATGTCACGTTCGCGCCGCTGATGATCGCACACGTTTCTCTCGGCACGTACGACATGCAAGGGCGCGCAACGCTCACAACTTCAGGCTTGAACACCGGTGGTGGCGGAGAGCTGGCGATTCCTGACGGCGGTGTGCTCAAGAACCTCGTCGGCATCGGTGAGAATCTTCAGCTCGATACATCGAGCACTCTCGTCTCACCGCTTCAGTGGGATGGTCTTCCGCTCACATCTTTCATGGCTACGAAAGCAGCGTTCCTGAACACCGGACCCGCTTCTGTGATGCGCGTGAAAGCAGGACAGACGCTCTACTTGTCCCTCCTCCAGTTTGTTGAGGTGAACAATTTCCCTGCGAATGGCCCGCTCGTGAATCTCGAAGACCCAACAAGCACACTCGCGCTCACTGTCTTTGATGGCGTGTTCTTCGTAACAGGCAACATCATCTCGGGTGTCGCTGGTAGCAAGGTGAGCTACCTCTACGACGCGACGTGGCCTGGAAACCCTGCAAACCCGTCTTTCGCAGGCGTGTACAACCCGCCGCTCGTCGTCGACATCGCGGCATCGATGGCCTACACGCCAGCCAAGCTCGTTGATTGGAGCGGTGTTGCGCCGAAGAGCGTCGCTGACGCGCTCGATCGCATCGCCAAGACCGTGGGACCTATTCTTCCCTGACGCTCAACAGTTCTCGCTGTAGTCTTGGCTCATGCGCGCCACCTCTCGAGTTTCTTTCGCTGCTGCGACGTATCCGCTCCCGCAACAACTTGTTCCGGGTGGGTCTTCGCAAAAGTTCACGCTCACCGACGTCTTCATCGACGCCACGAACGGCAACGATCAGACAGGTGATGCCAGCGCACTCAAACCGTGGAAGACGAACGCGCGCATTCGCGCAGCAGTAGGTCTCTACGGCACCCTCGATCCAGCGAATCTCGGCAAGCTCCTCACGATCCACTACGTCGGTCCGACAGCACCACCCGCAAGTGATCCCTTCAGCTTGCAAGCGATCTTCGCACCAGACGTAGTTCTTCTTCGCGACTTCACCGCAATCCCGCGACCCGTGCTTCACACAGGAAGCTTCACAGGCGTCGCACCCGTGAGCCATGCCGGTAACACACCAGCTACGTTCGTCGATGCAGCCATCGGAAACTGGGCTCCGTTCGTCGGCAAACGATTGCGCGTGACGAGCGGCGTCGCAACGGGTGCGACATGCATGGTGCTCTTCAATGATCCATTTACTCCACTCGTCGCCGAAGTAGGGCCGCCTGCAACTGTGAGTGGAGTCGGTGGCGGAGCCTTCGCAACTGTGGTCTATCCCGCTCCTGGTGACTCGTACGTCATCGAAGACTTGCCCATCGACGCGCGCGGAGCATCGGACTTTCTGTGCAGCGGCGGTCTCAGTACCAACTCGACGATGCAGACGCTCGGCGCGCAAGTCACACAAGACTTCCCACCAGGAAGCCTCACACGCGCTGATCTATTCATCTACGAGATCCAATGCCTCATCGTCGGTGGCGCAACCTCGTCGTACATCGCAACCAACGAAGCGCTTGGGTTCGCCTACGTGAACTGTGGGTTCAAACGCCTCGGTCTCGGATTCCTTCCTACACTCGTCGTTCGCGATACCGAAGTCTTCATCGACGCCTGCGGAATCATCGGCAACGTGCTCGCTTTCGGTGGTGGCAGCACACTCATCGAAGTAGGCGCCAACGATACAACGGTCATGCAAGGCGGCTGGCTCTCCGTCGCAGGTGCACACATCACGATCCAAGGATCGGCAGGAGTGATGCGCGCGACCGTCGGATTTCTCAATCCGTTCGGTGATGGTTTCACGGGCGCCGGCTTTGGAATCAACCCACCCGGTTTCATCGATCAAACAACACCCGGTGTGTTCGGTGCAGTTGGGGTTCGCTCAACGCAGGCGTCGGTTGGCGCGTCGGACGTGGGTCAACCCACACATCGAAGGTGCAACCTACCGTCACCGGAGCAGGCGGTGACTTCCACGTCGGCAACCAAACAATGGTGCAGCACTACAACATCGCCGCTGGCGCCTACGATGCTCCCGTCGCTACGACATGGACGAACATGGCTGCTGTCGGTGTCCTCAACGGCGAAGCGCACGTGCCGACTACGAACTCCCATCTCCTCACGGTGCAGCCATGAATCTTCAGACCTATCTCGCTTTCGGTGCTCGCCTCGAAGCAACTGTGGCTCGCTTCAATAACTACACGAAGGACGAAGCTGCGTATTTCCCCAAAAAGGTCGCCGCTGTCAAAGCACGGCACGCGAAAGAGTTGAGCACCGAAGAGCTGGCTGACGTCGATCACTTTCTCGCAAGCGTCTGACAGCATCACTACGCCAGGAGATACTCATGCACGCACTCGCTCGAGTCGGATTCGCTGCCGCGACGTACCCACTTCCTCGCCAAGCTAGTTCAGGCCCAGGAACGTCGCCGTTTCTTTTCCAGCCCGCGTGGTTCGTCGATCCGCAGAACTTCTCCGGCAACGCAAGCAACATCAACTCAGGCGCGACAGCATCCGTACCACTCCTGACGAAGGCCGAGCTCCTTCGACGCATCGGTGCGCAGAACGGTTCGATTCAAGTCCCGATGTCCGTCACCTTCCTGAGCGAAGAGCTACCGGGACAGGGAACGACCGACGAGATCGCCATCGATACGGCGCTTTTCTCCCTCGTGTGGACGATGCCGACGACAGTGGTCGCGTCCGGCACGCTGACGGCAGCAACGCCGAAGAACCGCGCAGCCGGCGTCGCCGGGCGCCAGACGGTGAGCGGCCCGAACATCAATACGAACGTCGGGCTCATCTTCGAAGACACGTCGTTCACGCCATCGGCGCAGTCGTACATCCGTGCCAGCGCGGGTGGGACGACGGCCGTCATCTGTTCGCTCGTAGAGCACGTCGATCCGACGCCGCTCAATCCGTTCTTGATGTTCGCGAACGCACAGGTCGATCCGGTCGCCGGAAACACCTACCGCGTGCTGCGTCCTGGACGACTCAACATGGCGTTCGCAGAGGCCGTCAACGGCTTCGGTGGTGCGCTCGTATTCGTAGACGCAGCCTTCCACGGAGACGCAACATTCGCCGAGCAGTTCATCGGTACTTGCTACACCGCGTTCTGCACGTTTGCGAACTTCTACATCCCACGCGTTGCAGAAGGATCATCGCCGGCTGCGACCAACTGTTTTACTCCAGGAGGAGGCTTCGGTATCAGTGAAGGACCCACCAGTATTCCCTTCTACGAAGGCGGAGCGATGCTGTCTCAAGTAGCAGGTGCCTTCTTCTTCGATGGAGATGTGCTCCTCCAAGGCAGCAACGGTCTGCAAGACGGCTCGAGCTTCAGCCTGGCGTGTCTGGAGAACTTTTTCGTCGTTGGGTTCCGTTCAACCGGAGGCTCCAGCTACTACGTAGTGAGTGGCGACTACGGACCACCCATCTTGTGGGGTGATCGCCTCTTCGTATACTCCGCTAGCAATCTGTTCTGGCAATGGGACCGCACGGCAGTGCAAACGTTCTTGCTCGCATCACTCCATATCGAAGCCAACGGGCCGATACCCGGCGGGAGCATGGCCTTCGCAGTCGACATCGCCACCGGAAACAAAGCGGCAGCGCCTTCGCTGCGCGCGGTCACTGCCGCGAACCTCGACACGCCCGTCAGCCTCGGTGGCTTCGCGATGGGCGATCCGGGTTTTCCGTTCGGCCCCACTGGCGCCGGGTATGCTGTTGGCTGCTCCAACGGCGCAATCATCCACGAGCTAGCCTGAAGGTCACACCATGTTCATTGAGCTCGTCTGCAACGGTTCCCCAACGCAGCACATCTTCCCCACGCAAGCAGCAGTCGATGCTGCGCTCGCGAGAGACGCAGTGCGCGAAGAGCGCATGAAGTTCTTCCCGGCATCGACTCAGCGCCAATTCGGTCCTCGTTCGGCGACCATCCCGCTGAACTGGACGACGCGCGAAGTATCCGACGCGTACGCCCAGCAGTTCTTGCCGCCGGGACGCAACACAACCGATCCGACGGCGCCGTAGTCATGCTCAAGCACTTCGTTGTGCTGCTCGCTGTAGCCGCTATCGGCTGCCCTGGACCGAAGCATCTGCCGCTACGCGATTTTCTCTATTACTACCCGCAGCATCACTACGTCATCGCGCCGACGCTCACGACACCAAAGGGCATTCGTGTCGACGCGGGCGGACCGATCAACTTGAAACGCATTGATCGCATCGTCGATGCGACAGAAGCGTGTATTGCGAAGACATTCGGCAATCCACCAGTGCTTCCTGATGTCTTCAAGAGCGCGCAGGGCGCTTCGTGCGTCGGACGCACATTCCCACTACCCTTCGAGCGCTCGAAGTTCATCATCAAGATCGCACGTGATTGGTTCGCGAGCACTGATGGAACCGAACAACTCCTGCCACTCGACGCTGGTCACGGATGCGAAGCAAAGGGCCAGAAGCCGCCATGCTTTTGGCGAGCAATCATCGTCGACGAGCCACTCACGCTCGTCGTGCCGCCATCGATGTATCTACTGCCCGATGTACTCATCCGCGTATCGACCGGGTGCTTGAATCCGTGGTTCGACCATACAATGGCCGTGTGCGCGACTCCGACGACCGGGCCTTTGGACGACGGTACAAGCGACTGAACGACAAGGAAGCCACGAAGGAGGCTTCAACCTCGTGGCTTCCTTGTCGTTCCGCTGAGACGCTCGGTACTACTGGTGAGGAGGTGCAACGCCTCCTGTCTATTCACCAGGGAGGCCGATCATGGGTTGGATCAGCAAGCGTCACATGCAATCGGGCGGCAGCATCGGACCAGGTGGCTTGAGTGCACGTAAGAAAGGTGCGCCGTTGCGGAAGGTCGTTGGCACCGTCGTTCCATCAACGTCGATCTTCTCGCCAGCACGCGTGCTTCTCGAATGCGGTCACGAAGCCGAAAGTTGGGGAGGTGTGCGTGCTCGCTGCATTGCGTGCAAGCACACCTAGTACGTGAGGAATGCAACTGTTGCACTCCGCATGTCATTCAGATTTGACCCACTAGAAAGCCACTGTTAGCTTCCGGGTGGGTGGTGTCCGCCGTCGCGTGGGCTCCTTCTCCGCGCCGCCAAGCCGCTCCGCAGCCTCGATCGTCCCCTCGATCGGGGCTGCACTTATTTTGTGCCGAACTTTCTATGTCCCATCGCGAGGTTGCGGGCGTAGAATGGGTTTCGTAGTCCCGCTTCACGGCGGGCGCTTGACAGCTTCTCGAAGCCTGCATTACAAGCGTATGACCATCTCGACAGGGATTAGAACCTGCGGCTGATGATGCTCCAGGTTGATCGAGATGGGCGGGTCGGGGTCGTAGAGAAGGAGTAGGACATGCCGTACAGCGCGGCCGACGTGCGCGCGCGCGAGACGATCGCGCGCGTGTTGATCTGTGGTCTCCCCAAAGCCGGCAAAACGGTCGCGGCGGTGCTCACCTCACCCAAGCCGGTGTTCGTGTTCAACACGGACGGTCGAGGTGCACTCGATCCTGTGATGCTCCTTGGTGGCGAGTTCTCTGCGGAGGACATCATCGACTTCGGTAGCTACAAACGCGCCTTCTTGTGGCTGAAGACGAACCTGTCGAAGTTCTACGATCCTGCGAAGGGGATTCGAGGCACAGTAGTCTTCGACAACATCTCGACCTTCTCAGGTCAGGTCCACGAAGAGCTCAAGAAGGATTTCAAAGACGGACGTCAGCTCTTCCCCGAGCTCGCTCAACGTCTCACGAGCGCCATGCGCGACTTGCTCGCTCTTCCTCTACATGTCGTCGTGCTCGGTCACCTCAAGCAAGGCGAGAAGCTCTCAGGTGAATCCACCAAGTTCCTCTCCGTGCCCGGCAGCGGTGGTGTCGCGATCTCTGCACTGATGCAGGATTGGATCGGGCTCGAGGTCAGCTTCGATGCGAACACCAACGAAGTGAAGCGAGAGTTCTTGCTCGCGCCCGAAGGTTCGTGGACAGCGGGTGTACGCTCGATCAGGAACATCAAGCGTATGCCTGCCGACATCGGCCAGTTCCTCGATCTCGTCAAGCAGCAGCACACGTTGCCGGACGCGCCGATTGCGGACGAGTCCGAAGCGGAAGAGGAAGCCGCAGAGGAAGCAGAAGAGGAAGCAGTCGAGACGCTAGAGCATCCACCGCTCGATCAAGCTGATGTCACGGGTGGCTTCCCTGCTCAACCTGCCATCGGTGTCGATGTCGCGCCTCACAAACCTGTTCGCGCGGCAACGCGCACGCCAGTACGCTCCAACACCCGTCCTGTGGCTGCGCAGCGACCCACAACCAACGGATCACGTTCACGCTGACAAAGGAGACCGACGATGACAACTGGTTCTGGCTACAACCAAGAAGGCTTCACGGACTACGAGGACCAGCTCAACTGGGAGACCGTCGGATCGCCGGTGGCCATCGGCGACTACGATGCCGAAGTCGTGAAGGCCGAGTACAAGCCGACGAGCGCCGGCAAGCACATGGCGAAGGTGCAGCTCAAGATCGAGGCTGCATCGATGATGAAGGACGAAGACCCCGAAGCGTTCGCGCAGCGCGAAGAGAAGAGCAAGGATCGACTCGTCTTCGAGAACTTCGTCTTCACACAGGAAGCCGGCTTCCGCGTGAAGAACTTCGCCGAGATGGCGGGTGTCGATCTTCCGACCTTCGTGACCAAGCAGATCGTCGAGGAGTGGGCCACGAACATCGTCGGCGTCAAGGTCGGCATCAACATCAAGCACCGCGAGTGGCAGGGCAGCTTGCAAGCCAGCGTCAGCAAGTGCTTCCCGTACCAGCAGGGTGGTGCTGCACAACAGACCGAGCAGCAAGTCGAAGAACAGCAAGCGGAAGAAGAACAAGCTGCTCCTCCGCCGCCCGCTCCGAAGCCGCAATCGACGCTGCGTCAGGCCGTCCAGCCGAAGGCCAACGGCACCACCAACGGTGCAGCACACAAGCCTGCCACGAAGCCGGCAGCCACCAAGCCCGCCAAGCCCACAGCACGGCGCTAGGTCGTGGCGGTCGCGCAGGTCGCGCGAGAGCAAGTACCGGTGCCCTCGCGTCCAGCAGGCACACCCGCCGCACTTCGCTACGCGGAGCTCGGTTGGTCGATCATTCCGGTAGACGGTACAAGCAAGCAACCGCTCGTACCGTGGAGAAACTTCATCGATCGTCGTCCTTCGATCGAAGAGATCCAAAGCTGGTCGATGCGCTTCAAGGGCGCGGGCATCGCGGTCATCACAGGTCCGGTGTCAAAAATCGTGGTGCTCGATGCTGATGGTGCCGAAGGTGTCGCTGAAGCCGAACGGCTCGGTGTCCCCAAGACACCAACCGCACGCACTCCTCGTGGTGGAGCGCACTACTATTTCCAGTTGCCTGCTGACCTGCCGACGACATTCAAGAACGCCGTCAAGCTCGGAGAGAGCAAGAAGCTCGACGTGCGTGGATACGCCGGCTACGTCGTCGCTCCGTTCACTCGACGCGCTGACGGAAAACGCTACGAGTGGGTGTTCGACCCGGAGAAGATCAAGCTCGCTGCGCCACCTGCGTGGTTCGTGAAGATGCTCCGTGCGAACGCCAAGCCGACAACGCCACCGAGTCGAGCCATCTCTCGTGGCTCCCCGATCGTCCATCAAGAAGAGCAGAGCGACGAAGCAGACAAGCTCATCGCGAAGCTGCCGTCGTACATCCAGACGATGATCCGTGAAGGTCACGACCTCACGCGTTTCAAGAGTCGAAGCGATTGTGACTTCGCGATCATCGTCACGCTTCTCGCAGCAGGTGCGGACGAGACACTGATCGAAGAGATCTACTCGAACTGTCCGATCGGCGAGAAGTTTCAAGAATCCAACTCTGGCGTCTACTACTTGCACCGCACGATCGAGCAAGCGCTCGAGCGTGTACGCGTCGTGCGCGTCAAGTACGCTGATCCCATCGCATACGACGAAGCGCGTATGGTCGGCGCGACACCTGGCGCGCGCGTCCATCTGGCGCTCATCATCGAAGAGGCATCGGATGCGGGTCGTATGATCCGATGCGGCCTCACATTGCCTGATCCTTCGCGACCTGCTGGTCTCGCAGCACGTTGGCTTCGTTTCTTCGAAGCCGCAGGGTTGTCTGCGCCGACAACGTACGATGGGACCAGGCTCGCATGCAGACAGCTCGTCGGCAGGCGTCTTCGCGTCGAGCTCGGTGGAGATCGCCACGCGCAAAATCCGATCTCGGCGTTCTACAGAGCGTGAGTCAGGAGAAGAGTATGAGTGACAAGGAGAAAGAAGCGCAGGTGTGGCTCGCGTTCGCGAGCGCAGCTATCGCGGGCTATACGCCCGACGAAGATCTCGAGACGTTCGACGATCTCGTCGAGGACATCGTCGATGTCTCGACTACGGTGGCCGACAACATGCTGAGCGAGTTCAACGCTCGCTACGGTGCACGTGATCGTGCTCCTCGTTCTCCGTCCAAGGGACGTGAGCGTGGACGCGGACGTGGTCGACGCAAGTCCGAAGTAGAGACCGAAGAGTAGTTCATCGTGAAGCACGTCGCGCTTGCTACCGATTTGCGCTTCCCGCTTGATGCGGTGACGCAGACGTTTGCCATTCTCGGCAAGCGCGGGAGCGGCAAGACGAACACGTCGGGCGTGATGACCGAGCAGATGATCATGGCGGGCCTTCCTGTCGTGGTAGTCGATCCGATTGGGGTGTGGTGGGGCCTTCGTCATGATGCTGATGGAAAGAGTCCTGGCTTGCCCGTCGTCATTCTTGGTGGTGAACACGCTGACGTTCCGATCGAAGAATCGAGCGGAGTCGTCATCGCTGACTTCGTCATCGAGAACCGCACGCCGGTTGTCATCGATCTCGGCCTCTTCACCAAGGGCGCGCAACGACGCTTCATGGTGGATTTCGCCGAACGGCTCTACGTGAAGAACCGCGATGCGCTTCATGTCGTGCTCGACGAGTGCGACACGTTCGTGCCACAGCGTATCGATCACGGTGGCGAGCGTCTCGTCGGAGCCATCAACGACATCGTGCGCAAGGGTCGCGCACGAGGCATCGGCGTGACGCTCATCAGCCAGCGGCCGGCGCTCGTCAACAAGGACGTCCTCACGCAGATCGAAGTGCTCGTCGCGCATCGCATGACGGGGCCACAGGATCGCGACGCCATCGAGCGTTGGGTCGAGCACAACGCCGACAAGGACCCGAAGTTCCTCGCGTCGCTTCAAGTTCTTGAGGTCGGTGAAGCATGGGTGTGGAGTCCGGGATGGCTCGACATCTTCAAGAAGACGCACATCAACTTGCGCACGACCTTCGACTCGAGCGCGACACCGAAGGCGGGTGCGCGTGTTCGTGCGCCGAAGAACGCGGCGGCGGTGGATCTCGAGTCGCTCAAGACAAAGCTCGCGTCGACCATCGAGCGCGCAAAGGAAGACGATCCGAAAGAGCTTCGGCAACAGATCACGGCGCTCAAGAAGCAAGTCGCAGAGCGTCTGGTGGAAACCTCGACACTCGAAGTGCCTGTCTTGCCGGCTGCGGTTCGTGAAGCTGTCGAAGCGCTCGAGCAGTCGACAGCCAAACTGCGTGACCACGCGAATGATGTGGTAACAGCTACGAGTGCTCTACAAGCCTCGCTCGATGATCATGTCGATGTGATCGGTCGCGTCACCTCTTCGATGGCACTCGCGGAGCATGAAGCTGCGAAAATCAGTCGCACGATCGCAAAGTCCGTTCGTATGTCAACGGCTGCGATGGTGGAGGTGGAACCATCACCGCCTCGCCGGCGTAAAATTGATTCCCACAACGGTTTGCACGTCGGCAGCAATCCTCAACTCAAAGGTGGTGAGCGACGCATCCTGTCCGCGCTTGCGCAGCACGGTGCGATGGATCGCGGTCGCCTCGCGTTGCTTGCGGGCTACACCGTTGGTGGTGGTGGGTTCTTGAACTTGCTCTCGGCTCTTCGTACGAAGGAGTACATCGAGCGTGGTTTGGGTGATGTCGAGCAGATTACAAACGACGGTGCGCGTGCAGTGGGTTTCATCGACATGTTGCCTGCGCCAGGCGACGCACTTTTTCAGTTCTGGCTCAACCACCCGAAGCTTGGCAAAGCGCATCGCTCCATTCTCGTCGTGCTTCGTAAGTACGGTCGCATGATGACCAAGGAGCAGATCGCAGGAGCAACAGAATACGAAGTGAACGGAGGAGGTTTCTTGAACGCGTTGTCGCGTCTTCGCACGCTCGGCCTCATTGAAGGTCGGAGCGAGCTACAGCTTGTCAAAGATCTTCGCAAGTAACCGGAGACCACGCCCATGATGAACGTCATGCCTGTCACCGACAGCAGAGTCGAAGTGGAACCGATCACACGAACGATTCGCAAGCGTGATGGGGTGACGCTACAGGGCTTCGACACCACGAAGATCAAGCAGGCGATGTCGTGCGCGTGGCAGGAGTGCTTCGGTTCGATCGACGAGTTGGCGCTCCAGAAGATCGTACAGTCTGTTCTCACAACGCTACCTGATGGAACCGTGGACGTGGAGACGGTTCAGGATGCAGTCGAAGTCGCGCTCATGCGTCACGGCTACTTCGCCGTCGCCAAGGCGTACATCCTCTACCGACAAAAGCGCACGGAAGCGCGCGCCCTTCGAGGCAAAAAGCCTGATCCGAAGGCTGTGTCCGAGTACATCCACGCGAGCAAGTACGCACGCTACCGCCCGGAGCTCGGTCGTCGAGAGGTGTACGCCGAGACCGTGTCGCGCGTCGAAGAGATGCACATCAGCCGGTTCCCCAAGTTCCAAGACGAGATCCAGCAAGCGTTCGATCTGGTACGCGAGCAGCGTGTGCTGCCGTCCATGCGTTCAATGCAGTTCGGAGGCGCAGCGATCCTGTCGAACAACAACCGCCTCTACAACTGCTCGTTCTCGCTGATCGATCGCCTCGAAGCGTTCTCCGAAGCGATGTTCTTGCTGCTCTGTGGCTGCGGCGTCGGGTACTCGGTGCAGTTCGATCACGTCGAGTCGCTTCCGCTGATCGGCTACATCGATCCGAAGAAGATCCATCACCACGTCATCGCTGACAGCATTGAAGGCTGGGCCGACGCGCTCAAGGCGTTGCTCCAGAGCTACCAAGACGGCGTGTACCTCGAGATCAGCTACCACCTGATTCGTCCGGCAGGCACTCCTCTCAAGACGTCGGGAGGACGCGCACCGGGACACATGCAGCTCAAGGACAGCCTCGAGCGCATCCGCAAAGTGCTCGACGCAGCGCAAGGTCGCAAACTCCGTCCGATCGAGTGCCACAGGATCATGTGCCACGCAGCCGACGCCGTCTTGTCGGGCGGCATTCGTCGCAGCGCGATGATCTGCCTCTTCTCGCTCGACGACAGCGAGATGATGAACGTCAAGACGGGCAACTGGTACGCGAGCGAACCGTGGTTGTCGAACGCGAACAACTCCGTCGTGCTCAAGCGCGACGACGTGAAGAAGAAGCAGTTTCAACGCATCTTCGCGATGACCAAGCAGTGGGGCGAGCCTGGGTTCTTCTTCACGAACAACTACGATCACGGGACCAACCCGTGCGCCGAGATCGGCTTGAATCCCAAGCTCGTGATCGACAAGAAGCTTCATCGCAAGCTCGCCGATCGCGGCATCAAGACCGAAGTGGGTCAGACGTTCACGGGTTGGGCGTTCTGCAACCTGTGCGAGATCAATGCCGCGAAGCTGACGTCGCTCGATGACTTCTTGCAAGCCGCGCGTGCTGCAACGCTCATCGGCACGCTCCAAGCGAGCTACACCGACATGCCGTATTTGGGCTGGGTGTCGGAGACGATCGCCGAGCGCGAAGCGTTGCTCGGCATCGGCATGACCGGGATGCTCGATGCGCCCGACGTCGCGTGCAACCCCGAGTACCAAGCCCGCGTGGCGAAGCAGATCAAGATGTGGAACGCTGAGTTCGCAGGTTGGCTCGGAATCCAACCAGCATCGCGCACGACGTGCGTGAAGCCGAGCGGTACGACGAGCTTGGAGCTCGGTTGCGTGGCCTCGGGGCATCACGCTCATCACGCTCGTCGCTACATCCGTCGCGTAACCGCCGACGAGCTCGAGTTCGTGTTCCAAGCATTCAAAGCCGCCAACCCGCACATGTGCGTGCGCAAGCCGGATGGCAAGTGGGTGATCGAGTTCCCGGTCGAAGCGCCGCCGGGAGCGTTGATCAAGAAAGACCTGACGGCCATCGAGTTCCTCGACATGGTCAAGTCGACGCAACAGAACTGGGTCGTGCCCGGCACCGTGAGCGAGAACTACTCGCCGGGGTTGACACACAACGTATCGAACACCGTGACGGTGCATCCTGACGACTGGGACAAGGTGTCGGCGTACCTGTGGGAGAACCGCGAATACTTCACAGGTGTGTCGATGCTCCCGGTCAGCGGAGACAAGGATTTCGCGTTCGCACCCAACGAAGAGATCCAGACCGAAGCCGACGAAGTGCGCTGGAACACCATCCTGGCTCACTACAACTCCGTCGACTACGCAGCTCTTCAAGAAGGGTCCGATGGAACCGATCTGGTCGGAGAGCTCGCCTGCGCAGGCGGCGCCTGCTCGATTATCTAGGAACGGTGAAACATGTTCGCTGATGACAATTCTTTTCTGAAGCCGCCAAAGCCGCCGAAGCCTCCCACACCACGTCCTGGTCACGGACGCGACATCCTCACGATCGTGGCAATTGCGGGTTTGAGCGTGGTCGCAAGAGATTTGGCGAAGTGGCTCGTCGAGGAGATCCGCGAAGCAGCCGGTCGCCCAGCGAAGAAACCCACCAAGACAGACAAAGACGACAAGGAACACGGAACGGACGAATGACATGCACATGCGATTCGAGCTGGATCTCATCGAGGTCGACGGCAAAGAGACCTCGAGTTTGAACGGCAAACCACCCCAGCTCGTGCTTCGCGATCATCTGACTCGCGTTCGCCGTGATGGTGGCGGTGCCAAGGCAGCTATCGTGCTCGAGCAAGGTGAGCATTCGATAACTGTTCATTTCGACGAGCTCGAAGCTGCTGTAGCTGCGCTAGGAGTCGTGATTCACAGCAAGAGGTGATCGTGAAGCAAGAGACTACGTACACGCGCGTGCACGAGCTCGACTCGTTCGTGAAACGTGTGGAGCAGCTACGCGCTGAAGGTCTGTCGACGCGCAACATCGCTCGTCGACTCGACGTACCCGTCAGCACGCTCAACGAGCGACTCCGCAAGTGTCGCCAGAACGAGGCAGCATGAACAAGCCGTCCAAACGCTACCGCGTCGTGCAGCACGGCAAGGTGTTCTCTGTACACGACACCAAGCATGACAAAGTAGTTGGTCGCTCACCGACGCGTGAGGGTGCCAATCGCATCCGGCGATCGAAGGAGAAGGATCAACCATGAGCTCCGTCCTCAAGCAGTGGGTCATGGACGCGGGATGGAAGATGCAGTCCATCCTCTTGTCGGGTTTGCGTGCGCCCGACTTTCCGACGGTCGCGACGAAGAAGATCTGCCGTTGGATGCGCGCCGAGTGCCAGAACAACGCCGATCCGTCGAAGGGCTACATGGAACCGCAGATACTCTCGGATGCTCTTGTCGATCAGTGCATGGACGAGCTCGAGTACCTGCCCTGCCACTACGTGCATCACTTCGCCGACGCACTCGCAGTCGTCGCGTACTTCCATCCTGGAGATTTCGCGCACGAGTTCGCACTTCGCGTACACGGCCTCATCGCGACAGAGATCTTCCACTTCAAGCCGGAGACGCAGGAAGAGTTCCTCGAGCGTCACAAGGACAAGACGGTGCACACGTGATCGCCGAGAAGATTCGCCTCTGTCGCCACCGCGACGACGAATACTGGGACGAGATCTCAATTCACGCACCGCTACATGAAGGTCGCGCAGCGGGTCTCGGCCTCGCCGTCATCCCTCGCTACAAGTCGAGCGGGTTGTCGGGAGACGAATGGCGTGTTTCCACGCGCCTCACGCTCAACAACCGTCAGGGCACGCTCTTCGAGCGAACCTTCCATACGATGCAGCAAGCGGCGGACTTTGGTTCGCACTTCGTGTGGAAAGAAGGCAAGGAACTACTCAGTGTTCCCGATGCAACCCTGTGGGTTGGGCGCAAGGGCCACACGCTCTGGTCGCAGAAGTTCCCGACATTCGCAGACGCCGCCATCGGGATCGGGTGGCACATCTGCATCGCCAGCGAACAGGAAGACGGCTGGAAACACCTGACAGACGAAGAGGAACGCGCGCATTGCCAGCAACCCGGTTGCGAGGCGTCGCCTGAATGTCTCTACAGCCTGAAGAGGATTCAGAAGGGCAACAGCCATTCAACGTTGCTCGCACCCGAGTACGACTTCGAAGCGTGTCATCGTTGGTTCTGCGCTCGCCATGCTGAGCGTGGTGACTGTGGACTCGAGGACTGCGACAAGAACTACGACGTGATCATCGCCGTCGATCCTAAGCGCGATCCGCGCGACAAGAGCCCGTCGATCTTCGCTGGCACAATCACCCTCGGCAAGGAGTAGCGATGTACGACGCCAAGATAATCCTCGACTCGATCGGTCCGAACGGTGCACGCCTGACGACCTTCGAGCTCACATACCCGCGCTTCGTGCACGCGGAGCTGATGACACATCGTGTTTTCAGCCGCAATTCAGCGAGCAGCCGTGCCATCCCGACGGAGAAGCTCCTCGAACGCATCGAGAAGGACCCTGCACTGCCTGTCTGGTGGGGCAAGAACGAGAGCGGAATGCAGGCGCGTGCACAGCTCGAGGGCACCGAGCGTGAAGACGTTCAACGCGGTTGGTTGAGCGGTCGCGACGACATGGTCGCTCTGGCACGTCGTCTCGGTCGTGCAGGACTCCACAAGCAGATCGCCAACCGCATCGTCGAGCCGTGGATGTTCATCACAGTGCTCGTGACGACGACGGAGACCGGGAACTTCTTCGGCCTTCGCGATCACGCTGACGCACAGCCGGAGCTCGCGCACGTCGCCGCCAAAGCACATCAGCTCTTCAAGGAGCACGAGCCACAACAACTTCGCTCAGGTCAGTGGCACCTGCCACTCGTCACGGGCAACGACGAAGCAGAGCTCCGCACAACAGGCTTGGCCACCATCGACGACATCAAGCTCTGTCTCATCTCCGTCGGTCGCTGCGCGCGCATTAGTTACCTCACACACGACGGCAAACGCGATCCACAAGCCGACATCGATCTCGCTACCCAACGTCTTCGTCCGAGCGGGCACATGTCGCCGTTCGAGCATGTCGCGCAGGCAGTGACATCCGAAGAGTGGGCACGCTACGGCACGATCCTCATGCGTGATTGGATCGAGAAGCGCATCCCACCGGGCAACTTGTGGGGCTGGAAGCAATTCCGCAAGACCCTCCAGAACGAACACGACTTCAGCCTCCTCGCGAGTACAACATGAGCCTACGCCACCGCATCGCGCAGCACGCAACCACCAACCCGGACATGCCCGACGTTCCGTTCGAACCGTTCGGAGCTGCGCGTCGCGAAGGAACTGAGATCGAGAAGCCGTCTGCTTTCCTCAAGAAGAAGGCTCCACAGCTCTACAAGTGGCTCCTCGAGCTCTTTCGCTGGGAAGGAGGCATCGACGCACACATCACCGTTCGCGATCACACCGAGAAGGGCGAAGCACCCAACTTCTCTATCTCGATGTGGGGTCATGCTCACGAGTACGTCCTCAGCGTGAACATGCCCTCGGGCACGATGGTCCCGAAGCGCGTGCGTCGTAGTGGCATGGGACACGCGCTGATGCCGTCGAAGACGAAGAAGACCCTAGACACTGGCTACATGGGTCTCGGCTCCGTGGCTCGTGCACCGTACGCCGGCGAACAACATCGTCGCGCCAGTGACATGCACGACGGCGACTTCAGCGAAGAGACTTGGCACGCCATCCTTCGCGACATCCTCTACGACACGCTCGTAGAGCTTCACGATTGGGCACGCAATCAGCGCGGCGATGGACCTCGTCCAATGCGTCATCGTCGCAAGCGTCGTGTTACGAAGGGTCGCATCAAGAAGGCGCGCACGAGCAAGCACAAGGTGTCGCGTGCCGCCTAAGCCAGCCGTTTGCACCGCGTGCTATCCGCACCCAGCACATCTTCCGCATCCGTGTGATGAGGGCTGCGCGTGTGTCGCTTCCATCGTGGCTCCCTTGTCGGACTCGCGCCAAGCTTGCACGTGCTTCGAGCCATCCTTCATGATCATGCCTGATCTGGAGCCTGACGAGCCGTGTGAAGTTGTCGATGCTGAATGCGAAACGGTTGTTCGATGCAAGAACAGTGCACTCGCACGCGTCGTGGCTGCTGCGCTCAACAAACTCTCAGACGAAGAAATCGAAGCGGTGTCTGGTTGCAAGGCACCGCACGATGAGATGCGTCGCCTTAGTAGCAAAGGGTAAACCAATGAGCGATCTCACCCTCCGCGAGCTCCAGACGCAGCTCCCGTGGACCATCCACTACCACCACGACTTCCGTGCGAGTCCGATGTCCCACAAGGATTTCGGCCACGCCCTCCTCCACGTGATGAAGGCTGCTGGCAAGATCGCCGCGATCGTCAACGACGCCGAGCATGGCGGCTCCGAGTTCAAGCCTGAAGACGTCGATCCGTACATCGCGGACTTCGTGGTTTGTGCACTCAGGATGGCCAACACGTGCCCTGGCAGAACTATCGATCTTCAGCGCGCCGTCGAAGATCGCATCGAGACCAAAAACGGCGTGAAGTTGAACCGCAACCTTGAAGGAGAAGGATCATGGCCACAACAACCTCAACGACACGCAAGCCGCGAAACGGTGCACCTCCGCCTCAGCTCGAACCGCCGGTAGAAGAAGAGATCGAAGAGGAGATCACACCCGAAGAGCAAGCCGCCGCTGCTGCGGAGCCGTCACGCACGCTCCAGCTCCAGAAGGTGCAGTCTCGCATCGTCGGTCTCCTCGAGCGCACGCTCGGTGAAGACGAAGAAGGCAAGCGTCGCGTCATTCGCGCCACCGAAGCACTCCTCGGCATCGAGATCTGAGGACCGACAAGGAAGCCACGAAGATGGCATGGGCGTGGGAACCCGGACGGCAAGGCACGGGCTATCGCAAGCTGCTCCTTGCACACGGCTCGAGTTGGGATGCGTACGTCATCGACTACCCGCCGGGTTCTCACCTTCCTATCCACCGCGATCAGGTGGATGGTAAGAAGCACTACCGTTTGAACATCGTGCTCTTGGGCGATCCGCAAGCATTCGTCACCGACTTCGGGCGTGTTCTCTTTCGACGCGGTCGTGTCATCGTGTTTCGGCCCGATGAGGTTCTACACAGTGTCGAACCGATTGAACGGCGACGCAGAAGACGATTGAGACGCGCAACAGCAAGTGGATCGACTCCCATCACACTTCCGCGCTCGTGCTCCTCTGGACGCTCGCTCACCATGTACGCGTGCGAGTTGAGTACACCATCGATATCGAGAAACACGATTTTCACGGCCTGGCCCACCCCACAGAGAAGACGACGCGTGAAACGGGTGCAGAGGTCGTGATCTCCAGTACCAAGAGACGAGGTCGAACCCGTGCTCAGCTCGTTGAACTGTTGGAGGATCGAGGCTTCGTCGGCACTGTACGCGGCATGACACCCGAGCACGTGTCGAAAATGCCTGGCGGGAGCTTGTATCGAGCGGACAGTCGGGGTCACGAGATCTATGCATGGTTGCAGTCTGCGTCGCTATACGGCATTGACGTGAAAGCGTTCGTAATCCTCGATGACGATTCCGACATGGCCCACCTCGCAGATCGGCTCATCAAGACGACGTTCGACACCGGACTTCTCAATGAACACGTAGATCGTGCGATCGAGATGTTGCGTGCAGCTTCATCACTCATCGTGATCCCGACAAATCTTCCCAACGCATCTTGACGCTGCACTACGTTTTGCATTACATCATTTCGTTCCTCGAAACCGAAGAAGAGGAAGGGTATGGATAAGAAACCGCTGCCGTCCAAGACGGCTGTACGACCTGCAACTGCGCTCGCGAAGCCTCCTCCAACCGCACTCGCGAAGCCCAAGCCACTCCCGCCACCTCCGAAGGGAGGAGAGTGGTCGCGCTACCAGATGGGCGTCTTCGAGGACGTCTCGACGGGTGCTGGGCACACTGTCATCGAGGCGTACGCAGGGTCAGCCAAGACAACTACGATCGTCGGTGCGCTCGGCATGGTCGGTGGTCGCGAGAAGGTGTTCTTCTCGGCGTTCAACAAGCGCATCGTCGAAGAGCTCAAGGACAAAGTGCCTTGGACCGTCGACGTGAGCACACTCCACAGCTACGGGTTTCGCGCCATCAAGGAGAAGTACGGCAAGGACACACGCCCGAACACCAAGCGCGTTCGCGGGATGCTCGACGAGGTGTGTGACCAGAAAACGCCGTACGAGACGCGTGGTCAGATCTCCAAGCTCGTCTCGCTCGCCAAGAACTCGCTCGTGCATGATGTCGAGGGCCTCGATGAGCTCATCGACAGCTTCGGTCTCTCTGTCGGTTGCGACAACATCCACGAGTGCTCTCTCGCGCAGTGCAAGAAGCGCGAACGCTTCGTCGGCCTTGCACTCGAAATCCTTGAGCGGTGCAAGATCGAGACGTACACCGGTGAGATCGACTTCGACGACATGATCTGGCTACCGATCGTCAACGAGATCATGCTGCCGAAGTTCGATCGCGTGTTCGTCGACGAGTGCCAGGACTTGAACCCGGCACAGGTCGCGCTCGTCATGCGTGCCGTAGGTCCGCGTGGTCGCTTCACCGCTGTCGGTGATGAGCACCAGGCGATCTACTTGTTTCGCGGTGCTGATAGCAATTCGATCCGCAACCTGAAGGAACACTTCAACGCGAAGATTCTCCCGCTACCCATCTGCTACCGCTGCCCCGTCTCCGTTGTCGAGCTTGCGCAGGAAGTCGTGCAGGGTATCTTGCCGGCACCCGGTGCACCGCAGGGTGTCGTCGGCGACATCTCGAGCAACGTGATGTACGAAGAAGCCCATCCCGGCGACTTCATCCTGTCCCGCGCGAATGCGCCGTTGCTCAAGCACGCGCTGCATCTCATCGCACGTAACAAGCGCGCGATCGTCTACGGCCGTGACATCGGCAACATGCTCATGGCTTTCATTCGACGCAGTAAGCAAACCACGGTCAAAGAGCTGCTCAAGTACACCGAGGAGCATCTTGTGGCCGAACGCGAGCGTCTTCTCCGCTGCGATCCACCACGCAAGGCGGAGTTCCAGATGGTGCGCGATACCGCGATGTGCATCGAAGTCGTCGCCGAAGAGTGCGACTCCGTGCAAGAGGTGCTCGAGAAAATCGATCGCATCTTCACTGACGCTGACGACAAGAACAGCATCGTGCTGTCGACGGTGCACAAGGCTAAAGGTCTCGAGGCGTCTCGCGTCTTCGTGCTCGTCGATACATTCCGTCACCGCCGCGAATACTGGGAACGGTTCGCGCGCCCCGGTGAATGGCTCGATCGCATGCTGCACGAGAACACGACACGCGAAGAGCTCAACATCTGGTACGTCGCCATCACGCGCGCCAAATCTGAGCTCATGCTCGTTCGCTCGCCGAATCCGTCGATCACCTCCTTCGAGGATTTCTAAGATGGCCTCGCGCAAGAAAAAGTCGGAAGCGTTGGCAGTCGTGCCCTCCGCAGCGTTGGCGGTGACACCGACGCGAAATAACAGCATGAAAGCTGCCTTCAAGAGCAACTACGGCAGAACCGCCGAAATGGGAACGCTGGCTGCCGAGTTGGAGGCACCGTCTTCGAAGTCGATCGTGCCGGCGGTTCGCACTTTCACGTCGAAGGATCTCTCCGAAGAGCAGCTTGACGCTTTCGTGCGCACCCTCGAGTGGGTGGAAGCTAATCGCCATGGCGCTCCGACCATGACGTTCGGTGGCTACGCTGGTACCGGCAAGACTACGGTGCTCGGCGTCCTCGCCAGAGAGATCGGGATCGTCCCACTCGCGTTCGTTGCCTTCACGGGCAAAGCGTCGAGTGTGCTTCGTCGCAAGCTCCGCGAAGCGGGTATCGCGACCACAGACAAGACACTCAAGCACAACGAACGCGACGAGTTCACGATGCGTGGAGGCAAACCGTTCTGCGGCACGCTCCACAGCTTGATCTATGCGCCCGTCGAGTTGTGCCGCTGCACCGTCTGCGGGATGGAAGGCGTCGATACCAGTGGTACGTGCCCGCAGTTCGATGCGAACAGCGAACCCTGCAAGGGTGTCTTCGAAGCCACGGGCCGCGTCGTCGGATGGGCCAAGCGCGACAAGCTCGATCGCGAGTACCAGCTCATCGTCATCGACGAAGCCTCGATGGTGTCCGACGACATGCTCGAGGACTTGCGCACCTACAGCATTCCGATTCTCGCTGTCGGAGACCACGGACAGCTCCCGCCGGTCAACGGCATCGGGACGCTCATGCGCGATCCTGATGTGCGCCTCGAGCACATTCATCGGCAGGCAGAAGGCAACCCGATCATCAAGCTCTCGAAGATCGTGCGCGAGACCGGACGTCTCGACACAAAGCTCGCCGATGGTGAGCACATCATCTTCGATCGGCTTTCGAAGCTGCCGGAGTACATCGAGAAGCGCTACAAGGGTGTCGACCCGAGCAAGCTCTTCGATCTCGGCATGATCTGCTGGACGAATGATCGTCGCGTGAACCTGAATCTCGCGGCACGCAAGGCACGCGGATTCGAGGGTGCGCCTCGTAAGGACGACCAGGTCATCTGCTTGCGCAACCAGCACAGCGCTCGCGTCTTCAACGGCATGCGTGCGCTCATCAAGAACGACATCTTCAGGAAGTTGCCGCCGAAAGATGCCACGCAAGAAGAGATCGACGCCGGGGATTGGGCGCCGCCGTGGCAAGTGTTCGCAGATCTCGATTTCGTCGAGGACAGCGTGCAAGGCACGTTCAGCATGTGCGTCAACCAGTTCAACCGGAAGTACACGTTCAAGGACTACGACGAGCTCTTGGAGTGCAGAATCCGCGTCGCACGTTGGGAAGAAGCCGGCGGGCTCTTCGACTTCGGCTACGCCCTCACTTGCCACAAAGCACAAGGCAGTCAGTTCAACGACCTTCTCCTCATCGTCGATGGCCCTGGACGTATGGGTTTCGACGAGTACAAGCGTTGGCTATACACGGCCGTTACGCGCGCAGTGAACCGCATCACCATTCTCATGTGAAGGGCAGATCCATGGCAACCATCGACAGCATCCGCGAACGACTCACGAAGGCGATCAACAACAAGAAGGAGCTCACCGCGCAGCGCCGCGAGCTCGGTGCAGAGCTCAAGGACGCGTACAAGGACCAGAAGGCCGTCGACAAAGTCGTGGATCGCATCGAGAACCAGCTCGCGCGCTTCGACGACAAGATCGCCGACGTCGACACGAGGCTCACCAACCTCAAGGCCGATCTCGAAATGGCCAAAGAAGCCAAGGCGAAGAAGGCTGCACCCAAGAAGGCGGCCAAGAAGGTGACGAAGGCGGCCAAGACTCGCGCGAAGCCGTCGCCGGCGCGCGATCTGGACAACGAAGAGGAAGAAGCCGAGAGCCAGACCGGCGACGAAGAAGAGCAACTCGACGCCGACCTCGACTAACTCCTTTGTGGCTTCCTTGTCGTTCCGCCGATCGTGGTTAGGTAACTACGATCGGCGGAATGGAGGGAGTCATGGGGTTCCAGCACTTGGATAAGCACACGCTACGGGAGACGTCACGCAAGGGCGGTCGCGCGGTTGCGGCCAAAGGCACAGGCCATCGGTGGAATGCTGATCAAGCTCGTGCTGCCGGGATAAAAAGCGGGAAAGCCATTCGCGCTAAACGACGCGCGCAAGAGAATCGAGAGAACGTGTCATGACGACAACGAAGATGATCGAACAGGTGTCCGGGTACGCATCGTACGTGCTTGTGGCAGACAGCGGCGAGCGTCGCGAGAAGAGCGAAGGCGGGATCATCATCCCGGACTCGGCGAAGAAGACCGAGTGGTTCAAGATCGTGGCTGTCGGCTCGGAGTGCATCAAGGGATACGTGGCGCCCGACGGAAGCAAGAAGATGCTGAAGAAGGGCGACCGTATTCAGTTCTTCCAGGGCGTCAACGTCGACATCGACGGCGTGCGCTACCAAGCGGTGCCCGAGAACAACATCATGATCGTCCTGCCCGGAGAGGCTCTGTAGTCATGAGCAAGCTCAACGAAACCCTGCACGCGCTCGCCATCAACTTCGCCGAAGCCGTCATGGAAACGCTTCGATCTTCTTCTCTCGAAGAGATCATGGGAGGCGCGAGTTCGAAGCCGATCAAGACGCCGGCCAAAGCCGTCGTCAGCAAGACCGTCACCAAGACGCGTCAAGCAGGTCGCGCTCGATTGCCGCGTCGCTCGCTCGAACAGATCGCCGAGGTCGTGGATCAAATCGCGACGCTGCTCCACAAGCATCCCGAAGGGCTGCGTGCGGAGAACATCCGTCAGGAGCTCAAGCTCGATCCGCGCGAAGTTCCGCGCGTGCTCCACATGGGCATCGACACCAAGAAGCTCGTCATCTTGTCGGGGCAACGCCGCGCGACGACGTACGGGCTGCCCGGAAGTCGCAAGGTGGCCAAGAAGGTCGAGAAGGTGGTCAAGAAGGCCGCGAAGGTCGTGAAGATCACGAAGAAGGCACCCAAGGCAAAGAAGAGCCACAAGAAGAAGGCGGCGTAGTCATGCACTGGCAACCGAGTGACGATCTCGATCGCATCACGCTCGGCACTGCCGAGGAAGAGCGCCGCCGTGCCAAGAATTGGATGGACACGGCGGCGCAGCATTCTCGCAACGAAGCGTACTGGCGCGTACGTGCCCTCAAAGCTGAGGGCGCGACACTCAGTCCCGACGATGCAGCGCTGCTCGAAGTGATGGACAAACCACCGTTGTCGGTGCGCGAGGGCGATCAAGTTGTCGATGAACGCGTACGTGAAGTGCTCGATGCATCGATGCTCGCGCGAGGCAAGATCCTGTTCGAGGCGTACGGACAGGAGCTCCCTACGCACTTGCCGGAAGGCCACAAAGACGACTGGGAGCTCCTGCCCAAGAACCAGAAGAACAGTTGGGCTCGTATCGCTACAGCAGTAGCGCGTTCGCTCACGCCAGATTGGTGACGCGATGAAGGTCTACGGACGACTTCTCGACCAACCTGAATCGGAGCAGTCCCTCGACATCGATGAGGATGACTTCGAAACAGCACCCGATGACTTCATCCAACAGTTCTGCAATTGCAGCACTCCGGGTCTCGTCTACGTCGAGATCTCGAAGGATCGAAAGACTTGGGAGTTGTGGCGATCAGAAATCTTGTCGCCCTACCCGCTCGTCACGCTGCTCACATCACGAACGACCGTCGAAGAAGCTCACGCTGAGATCGCCAAGTACACCAAAGGTGTCTCATGAGAAACGTTCATCGCTTCATGAAGCTGTTCCACGAGCGCATTCCTCCGATCCCGCCCACACGTCACGCCGTCGGTTTGTCGGATGACGATGGTCGCTTGGCGGTCTCGTTGAGCGCTTTCTACACGTTCTTCCTCGATGAAGAGGACATGGACAAGTCGCCCGAGCAGCTCGTAGAGGAGTTCGTCAAGCTCTGGAACAGGATGCCGCAGAGCAAGCTCAAGAGCTTTCCCGATCCGCCACCGCCGCCGAGCGCGTCGTGAGCGACCTTCGCATCACCAACTGCGACGGGTGCGACAAAGAGGGTCCGTGCCAGGTACGCGAAGGCGCGGCTGGCAAGGGCGATCCGCAGAAGACACTTTGGTTTCAATCACCACCTGGTTGGTGGGCGGCTTACTACGTCGTGCCAAACGGTCCGCAGAAGGGTGCTCTCATGATCCTCTCGCGCTGCCCCGACTGCATCGACAAAGCAGCGTCACCGAAGAAGTCATGAAGCACGTTCTCATCATCGACACCGAGACCACCGGGCTCTCACCCAAGCAGGGTTCGCAGCTCGTCGAGGTCGCGTGCATGCTCTACGACCTCAAGTATGCATCGCCGGTGGCTTCCTTCGCGAGCCTCACGCGCGTGCAGAGCAACGGTGCCGAACACGTGAACCGCGTCAAGCCGGAGCTTCTCGTCGATGCGCCTCCGATCCAAGAGGTCTGGCCGATCGTTCGTGGGCTTGCCAAGAAGGCCGACGTCTTCTGTGCACACCGCGCCGAGTTCGACGTGCAGTTCATGCCCGAAGACATGCGCACAGCAGCACCGTGGGTCTGCACGAAGGTCGACATCGATTGGCCCGAGGAGAAGCTCGGTGAAGATCTCGTGCACCTCGCGCTCGCGTACGGCATTGGCGTCGTGACGGCTCACCGTGCGATGGCCGACGTCGACATGCTGAGTCGTATCTTCACGCGTGTCGCGGAGAAGGGCTTCTCGCTCGAAGAGCTCTTCGCTCGTGCGATGCGTCCGAAGAAGCGTTTCGTCGCGATCGTCGCGATGCACCAGAAGGACTTGGCGAAACGGCGGGGCTTCCTGTGGGACGAGATGAAGCGGGAGTGGTACCGCTTCATGCCACCCGAGGACGTGGACAAGCTGCCCTTCAAAGTGAGAGCAGCGTAAGGAGACATCATGAGAGTCGCTTTCGCAGGCGCGAGTGGGACTGGCAAGACGACACTCGCGGAGTACGTCGCGAAGAAGCACAACCTCGAGTTCAACCCCGTTGGCTCGCGATCGGTCGCGAAGGAGATGGGCTTCGACTCGCCGTACGACGTCGACAAAGTCGGCAAACGCGCAGAGTTCCAGCGCCGGCTCATCGTGGCCAAACGCGATTGGGAAGCGTCACACGAATCGTTCGTGACCGATCGCACAACGTTCGACAACCTCACGTACCTTGCGCTTCACGACGTCCACGCGATCGATTCCGATCTTGTGGCCGCTGCGATCGACGGCCTTCGTCGCTACACGCACATCATCTACTGCCCGTTGAACGCGTTCTTCGCAGTGGGCGACGATCCGATGCGCGTAAAGGCGCAGGACTACCACATGATCTTCGACATCTTGCTCGAAGGGCTCTTCATCCGCCACGCGTGGGGTGCACGCGTTTCACCGTTGGTGCTCGAAACCGGCTCGATTACGGATCGCACGTTCGCCATCGACATGTACGTGCAACTCAAAGACACGCTCGTCGGTGCGCAAGCGTGACCCATGGTGAACTTCTTCAGATTCCTCGGCGAGGTTTTCGCAAGCGCTCTGGATGACGGAGAGTCGACCGCGAAGCGCACCCTCTGTTGCGATGCGCTCATGTGGGATCTGTGGATGCACACCAAGACATGTCCCAACTTCAACGCGCAGCTCGCCAAGCTAGAAGCATGGCGTGCAGCCAATCCGAAAGTGCCGCTCGAGAAGATGCCTCATTTCACGCTGCGCGGGGACAAGAGCGGCGTGTGTCCACGGTGTGGCTTCCCGGCCGTTCGAGGTGAAGTAACCGCACACTTCGGGGTCTACACCGTCGGCGAGAAATGCACCTACTGCGGGTACGTAGAGAAACGATTCAACCGTGAGTGACGACTCCGAAAGAACGATCATGATCCTTCCGAACGAGGCCGTGGCAGCGCCGGCGTACGAGCGTCCCAGCTTGTGGCGGCGTCTTCTTGCCGCGTTCCGCGACGAAGCGGTGAACCTCGCATTTTTCCTCGTGGCTCCCTTGTCGGTCCCTTCAGAACATCGTGCTCACGTCGTCATCACGCTCGACGTCAAGACGCTCGAGATCTTGCACGTGAACATCTACTCGTGCACAGCAACGCAGCTCACGGTGGGTTCAACGAAGCAGTGCCATCTCGACGGGCCGAGTGCGAGTGGTGCGAGCTACGAAGAAGCTGCACGCAATCTCGTTAGCATGCTCAAGACGATCTCCTTCTTCGGGTGGATGTTCGACAGACTGCCCGATCGCTATCGCGAGTTGGAGGCACTATGAATCGTGTGAGCGTCCGCGAAATGTGGGAAGCCTTCCGAGCTGGTTGCATCCCTACAGATGCAAGCGCTGCTCAAGTGAAAGACATGCGTATGGCGTTCTACACGGGCGCGTACGACGTCTTCAACGCGATCGTGGAATCACTCGAGCCGGGCGAAGAGCCCACCGAAGCCGATCTGAGCCTCATGGACGATCTCAATCGAGAGCTCAACGCCGGTATCGCTGAGTTCATCCAGCCGCAAGGGCCACAGTCATGAAAACGTTTCTTGGCATCGGAGAAGTCAGCCTCCTTCGCTATGCGGTGCTCTTACCGTGCCCGGACTGTCTCAAGAAGCAATCCTTCGCGAAGATTCACTACTGCGGCAAGGACTGCGACTACGTGTTCCTGCGTGGGCCGATACCCGATCCGAAGCACTTCCGCGAGGACGACGCCGCATGAAGTATGACGAGATCCCCGAGCCGATGCGTAACGCTCTCGGTACGCACGAGATGCTTCGTCGTCTAGGGTTCGCGTCCGACGACATCTACTGGGATCTGCGCGTCGACGGGATGATGCAGATCGTGCTCAAGACACAGGGCAAACAGTTCGTCATCGATGTCGGTGTCTTGTCGGGCATGATGTATGAGCAGTGGCAAGAGCGTTGGAAGGCTGTGATGGCGGCGTTGCTCGCCAAGCAGATCTCCGCAGCCGACTACGCTCGGCTCCTCTCCGAGTGCGAGGCGTATTGCTTCACGTCGGAGCTGGCGCAAGCTATCGCTCGCAAGGGCATCCGCATTCCGGCTGCGCAGCGGAGAGTGAACTGATGAACAACGAGACACCTCCTGTTGTAGGAGACATCTTCATCAGTCCTCGTGGTGGGCGTCGTTATCGCATCCTTAGCGTGAGTGGGCTAAAGACCGCACTCTGGAACGAAGCGTTCAAGCGTGAAGACGAAGCGTTCTGGCCGTTGATGACGCCTGAGAACGGATGGAAGAAGGAGGAGAGAGGATGGAAACGTTCACGTTGAAAGATTTGCAACGCGAGCACGAACCGTGGTGCCTTCACAACTTCGGCGACATCCCACCGTGGCATCCTCTTCTCGGCATGATCGAAGAGCTCGGTGAGCTCGAGGACGCCAAGACCACAGCAGACGTCAAAGACGGTCTCGCAGACACAATCGTCTTCATGGCTCACTTCTGCAACGCCATGAAATTCGATCTCGATCACATCGCTAGCGAAGCAGCAGCGCTTAGCTACCGTCCTGCCGAACGCAAAGCGATCGGCAAGCTCGCACACCATTACTTGAAGCGCGAGCAAGGGATTCGTGGAACCAACGCTGAGCATCGCGCGAGGATGCTCGACGCGCTCATCGAGATCTACGCCGTCCTCCTCGATACTGCGACCGAGTACGATCTCGAGTTGATCAAGGCCGTCGAGGAGACGTGGGCACACGTCAAGCAACGCGACTGGAAGAAGAACGCTACGACGGGTACCTGAGCAAGGAGATTGCGATGGGAGAGAAGCACAACGGCGATGTATCCTTCGTGCCGTCGGAAGAATTGCAGCTCGCGATCGACGACTTCAAGCAGTCGATGTTGATGCTTCATACCGCCATCAGCCGCGATAGAGGACTAGAACTCGGCGCTGTGACGATGAGTGAATACAACGAGACCACCAAGATCCTCGCTCGCACCACCAGCGACAGCATCATGATGGCGCTCGCCGGACCCAAATCGACGCACCTCTTCAACGAGATCATGATCGACGCGATACGAAGCACGATGCGTCGATCAAAAAACGGCGCCGTATGCCCATGCTGTGGCGAGCCGTGGCACTAAACACTTCCTCCAATTCGTAGCACTGCTATACTGCCGTCATGCAGAACGCTTTCGCCATTGGTTCCAAGCTGTGGCCTGGTATCTCTAAGCTGATCGAAGAAGCCGGTGAGGTGCAGCAAGTCTGCGGCAAGCTCATCGCCACGGGCGGTGTCGAAGAACACTGGGACGGCAGCAACCTTCGCGCACGCTTGGAGGAAGAGGTGGCTGATCTCACTGCTGCCCTCGCGTTCGTTGGACAGGTCAACAACCTCGACATCCATCGCGTCGAGGTAAGAGCGGCTGAGAAGTTGGAGCTCTTCCACAAGTGGCACAAGGCGCAGTGATGGAAATCTTCATCAGTGTTGACATCGAGACGGACGGCCCGATCCCGGGACCGAACTCGCTGCTCAGTCTCGGAGCCGCTGCGTTCATCGAGCCGCACCTCAAAGAGTTCGACCGCGACGCGCGGAAGCTCGGTGTGACGCTCACGGGCGGTTCGTCGACGGGCAAGTTTGATCCCATCGGAACGTTCACGGCGAACTTGGATACACTCCCCGGCGCCGAAGCCGATCCCGAGACAGCCGCGTGGTGGCAGACCAAGCCCGAAGCGTGGGCTGCGTGTCGCAAGAATCCACAGCCGCCTGACGTTGCGATGAAGAACTTCGTCGACTGGGTGACGAGTCTTCCGTGTATCGAGAAGAAGTCCTCGGGAGCCGCACGCAACGCTGTCTTCGTCGGCTACCCAACCGGTTTCGATTTCACCTACGTGTACTGGTACATCAAGCGCTTCAAGCTCGAGAGTCCGTTCAGCTTCAGCGCGCTCGACATCAAGACCTATGCGATGGCGCTTCTCGGATCGCCGTTCCGCGAGACGGTCAAGCGTAACATGCCCAAGGAATGGTTCCCCAAGGACCGTCCGCACAACCACATCGCCCTCGACGATGCAATCGAGCAGGGCATCGTCTTCATGCGCATGCTCGAAGCGCGCAACAAGATCTTCAGCCGACAGGGTGATGCGCACGTCCAGATCGGCGACCACAACGTCCAACACATCCGAAAGAGGTAGCAACTGATGCGGGAACAGATCACCGCCGGCAAGAGTCGGCTTCGTCAGCAGATCAAGGAGCTAGAGAGCAAAGTCGTGAAGCTCAAGAGCCATCCGCTCTTGATCGAAGCGCAGCGTCTTCAGAAAGAGAACGCACGTCTGGTCAAGCGCGTCGAGGAAGTTGAGACTGCCGCGAGCAATCTCGTCTTGTCAGCCATCGCTCTCGTGAAGATCGTGACAGCATCGTTCGAGCCCGAGAGCTGATCGATGAAGCGCATCGTCATTTATCATGCAGCATGTTTGGACGGCTTCACCGCTGCGTGGGCTGCGTACAGGTGCTTCGGAGAGACGGGCACCGAGTACGTTGCGGCGAGCTACGGTGATGCGCCGCCATCCGTCTACGGTCGCGATGTCTACATCGTCGACTTCAGCTACCCGCGCGACGTGCTCCTCGCGATGAAGCGAGATGCTGCTTCGTTGGTCGTTCTCGATCACCACAAGACGGCAGCCGAAGCACTCGCTGGTCTCGACTACGCGGTGTTCGACATGAACCGCAGCGGCGCCGGCATCACGTGGGACGAGATGCACGATACAGCGCGTCCGTGGCTCGTTGATTACGTCGAGGATCGCGATCTCTGGCGCTGGGCGCTACCTCATTCGAAAGAGGTGAACGCTTGGATCGGTGCGTGCCGTCGCGATTCCTTCGCGGATTGGGACGAGCTCTCGCAGTCACCGTTCGAGCAGATCATCGAAAAGGGTGCAGCAGTTCGTACGTACATCGATCGCTACGTTCACGAAATGAGTGAGCAGGCGCGTACGGTGCACTTCGATGGCTACGATGTGCCGATCGTGAACGCGCCGTACATCTGCATCAGCGAGCTCGTTGGGCGTCTTGCCCAAGACGCACCGTTCGCAGTCGGGTGGTTTCAACGACGCGACGGACGCTACGCTTACTCGCTTCGCTCGCGCGAACCGGATGGTCTCGACGTATCGGAGATCGCCAAGCATTTCGGTGGTGGAGGCCATCGGCACTCCGCAGGCTTCTGGCTTCCCAAGCAGTACGACGAGCGATCTGCCGTAAAGCCGTCAGGCACATTTCAGTTTCCACCAAAATGAATCCGTACCGAGCTTCCAACTTGTTGCAGCACCGGCAAGCTCCGGCTGCTGGCTTGTTGAGGAAGTTCGGGTGGTGGCTTTACGGAGGTCACAAGCGCAATTCGAATGATGCTCGGTGCACACAACGCTGCCATGCTGTTGATCGATCTCATTCGTAGCGTTCCGAATCCACTTGATCGAGATCGTATGCACGCCAACCTAGCCCGAATATTCACTGCGTCTCGGAGGAAAGCGTGAATCCGTATCGAACTCCAGCCGAGATACCGAGAGAATCGGTGTACTACCCGATTATCGATTGGGGCTTCATTGTCGAGATCGTGATTTACAGCAGCATCTTCTTCGCAGAAATTGGCTTCTTCGCGTGGGCAATTTACAAGGTGGCAACATGACATCGCCGAGCGTCTTGCAGTTGCCGTCGATCGCTTCGTCGGCGCACGCATTGCCTCTGAGAAGAAGTGATGCGCAAAAAGCCTGAACCTACGCCGCTGCCGCCGGGCCCGCGCCCGATCGCGGATGACCACATGTCGCCGCTAGGCTTTGCTATTTTTCACACAGTGGTCGTGTTGATGTTCCTCACGATCGTTGCTGTGATGATCTTCGCGATCGTTACGCGGGCACAATGACGATCGCGAAGGGCACACTCCTGGAAGTGAAGGAAGAATCCACGGGTGAATGGATACTCGCGCGCGTCGAGTTTCGCATCGAGCGCGGTGAGCCGCTTGGTTCGTACTCGTTCTATCGCGAGGGTGGCGGCGGTCGCATTGTCCAGTGTCTCTGCAAGACGCGCGAGCCGAAGAACCGTGGCGTCGTAAAGTGGGGTGTCTGGTGCGTAGAGGATCAACGATTCTGCGACAAGACGATTGGCACCGAAGAGCATGCGCGTGCAGAGCTTCCGCGATGGCAAAGCGGTGAACGCTCAGATCTCAAACCCGACCACGGCTTCCACTATGAGGTCTGCGAAGTGAAGTGGACGGCGTCTGGCCCGGAGCCACTTCTTCTTGGTAGGAGGCACGAGTGTCCTCGCGAGAGCAAAAACTGATCGACATCCTGTTCTCGTGCGTCCTGACGATCTCTGATCCAGAGCACGCCAGCGCGTTTTCAAAGAAGACGAAAGAAGAACGCGCAACGTGGGTAGCTGAGCAACTTCGTAGCTGCGGGTTCGACACCGTCCCTGTAGGTGCATCATGGGGTGTCCTTCGCCGAGGGAATGACGATGAGTGAAACCTGGAGCGCACGACCCTGTGCGCGATGCAGCAAAGTGATCGATCTCTCTCGCGGCGCAGCACCACCTGGCGCGGATTGGAGCTCTAGCTGCGTGGGTGCGCGTGGTCATTCATTCTGTTCAATGAAGTGCGCCGACGAGTGGGAAAAAGATCCCGTGAACGCGCAAGCGATTGCCGAAAGCGATGCAGAGTGGGAGCGCCTCACTCCCCAAGAAAGACGTGGGCGGATTGATGCCTTCATGGGCCTGCGCGATCCAAAGGAACCACGATGAGCGAACGACAACCACCGTGGCAAGCTCCGCTGGAGCGCTTCACGACACTCATGTGGGTGAAGCTCGATCAGAACAAGCACAAGCGTGGATGGCGAAAGTTATCGGTTCAACGATTGCTATCGCGTCTCTGCGAAGAGACAGCCGAACTCATCAATACGTTCGAGGTGGAGCGCACGAACACACCAGATCACGTGGGACCGCGCGAAGCGTTCATGATCGCTGCACATCACTTGCGGTGTGCAGCGAACGTACTCAGCGACATCAACGGCACGATTGTAACTCGCGGTGCTGTGCATCTGCGTCACCCCGACTCCTCGGGTGAATCGTGGGCTGATGAAGAAGCGGCTGATGTTGCCAACTACGCGATGATGATCGCGGATGTCGTCTCGCGCATGAAGCGACCTGCATCGTTCCTCGAACGAGCGCGAAAGGTAAAGGCTGCGTGAGCTACGTGTGCCACGCCGAAGGACAGTTCAAAGCAATCGGCCGTGATGGTCACGTGACGAAGCTCTACTGCCAGGGCCATATCGAAGATTGGAAGCGACATTTTCCACATGCGAGGATCGTGCGTCCGCGTAAATTTCCAGACGATAGTGAATCGTACCCGTGCCAGGGTGACTGGATGTTGCCGGGAGAGGTTCCATGACCGACAAGGAAGCCACGAAGGAAGACTCCGGCGAGGGTTCGCGCGAGTTCTGGTGGAACGCAGCGAACGACCTGGGTGTGATCGTCGCACGTCAGAAGCACGATCTCGAAGAGCTACGTAGAGAGGTTGGTGCTCTCCTCGTGCTGATCGGGCCACCGTTTTTCACATGTCACGCGTGTGGCAAGCAGACCGACGACATCGTTTCGGTGCATCGTCACAAGCACGTGTGCAACGAAAGCTACATCGGGCCACCGCTCGAAGAGCAACGCGCGAAGGTCGTTGCACTCTTGCTCGAGCAGAAGACACGTGATGCATGACGCGTGTCGTTCACTGCAAGAGTGGCCAACCGTTCGACGTCTACGTCGGACGACCGGGGCCGTTTGGAAATCCTTTCCACGTCGGTCCCGATGGAACGCGTGCCGAAGTGATTTTGCTCTTCGAGGAGTGGGTGCGTAAGCAACCCGAGCTCATCGCGCGCATCAGGCAAGAGCTTCGAGGTCGTGTGCTCGGCTGCTGGTGTCGCCCACAAGATCTGTGTCACGGTCGCGTACTCGCGGCCATCGCAGATGAGCCTTAGAGGTCCATGGACGACATCGAAGAGTGCGACGAATGTGGCGAGTTCGATGGGCACCATCGTGCGCCCGAGCGGCAGTTCACGCCGGCGTGTTCGCAGTGGGTGGACCCGGAAACCGAACCTTCTCAGGAGGACATGACCCGCGCTAAGCAATTCCTCGACGCGCAGCCGCTCAACTTCTGTGACGGTCGCAGGTACACCGAAGAGCGCGACATCCGATCCGTCGCTCGACTCATTTTCGAGACTCGCAAGACCAACAGGTGAAAACGATGCGTCCATTCCGCCAGTTGTCGAAGCCGTTCATGATCGTTCGTGGCACCTACGTGAAGAGCGCTTCAGTAGCGATCTCGACGGTGGACGACTACCACAAACTTCCGAACCTCACGAAACGCGAAGACCTTCGCGTGGGAGACGAGGTCTACATCCAAGACATCATCGGCGATGTTCGTCGCCCCAAGATCGACGAAGTGACTGGAGATGAGGCGCGCGCTTCGGACGATGGGCTGGTGTTCTTGTTGGAGTTCAACAAGGTGTGGAGCTGTCCGAACACGGTTCAGCGAGAGGTGTGGGAGAAGGGAGCTCGTCGATGACCTTGAACGCCAATCTGAAACGGACCTTGATCACATCGTTTGTGATGATGGCCAGTCTCGGTATCGGCGCCGGGTGGTCACACTTCTTTCCGGGGCATGGGATCTGGCTAATGCTTGTTTTGGCAGTAGCTATGACCGTATCGATCGTGCACAAGCACTGGCAGAAGACGGAGACACCAATGGCAAATCCACTCAAAGAAAAAGTCACCATCGAACGCGAAGTTCCTTCATGCATCGCAGACCTCGTGCACTTCGCGAAGTCGCTCGCAGGTCGCGATCCCGGCACCATGAGCGACAAGGAGTTGATCGAGAAGGCTCGCGACTTTTGGGACTCGCAGCACGGAGAAGACTGATGGGCGTGCATCTGATCAACGGCTTGTTTCAGTCCGACAAGTATCCGACGTGCCCTCCAGGCAAAGTCCCGTTGAGCTGCAAGGACCCAACAGCTCAGGATTTGTTGTGGGAGTACGCCCAGCGTCGTCGCTCGGTGGACGCCGAGTTCTCAGACGACCTGGAAGAAGCGTTGCGTCTGGCTGGGTTCACACCGCCGAAGAAATAGGAGGAGTTCATGGCAGCCAAGAAGAAGTTCAAGCTCAAGATGGTCGGTCGCCGTCGGCTCAAGAAAGTGTCCGCAGCGCGTCGTGCAGAGATCGATCGTCAGTACGTACTCGACACGCCAAAGATCGGTGGGCTTCAAGTCGTCGCCTTCGGCCATGAGGCTCTTCGCGAAGCGTTCCGCGTCTGGTGGCATCCGTTCCGTGGCATGGGCGACGACTTCGACGCTCTCTGCGGGCACGCCGTCTACAAGCCCTTCAAGAAGGGCAAGATGCACGGCATGCGTCGTGTGAAGTCTGCCACCGTCGTCAGCGGTGAGAGCCTCATGCTCGACAAGCTCGATCCGAGCCGCGTGAAGCTCGTGCGCCGTCGCATGCGCGGCGAGAAGTTGATCACGAAGCGTACGCCGGTGAAGGTTCGCCTCACGATCGACTACCCGGTCACGGATACGCAGACCAAGATCGTCACCATCGATCGTCGCTACCCCGGTGAGATTTTCGCGATGCTCCACGACTTCTACCGCGAGATCTATGCCGAGGACGAGCGTCGCGGTGGCAAAGAGGGGCCGATGAACGATCGTTGTATGAATCGCGCTAGCGGGCCACTCGTGTGGGGTCACGACATCGGCGATCTCGCCGTCGAAACCGTTCACTACCGCGTGCTCAAGCAGAACGAGAAGAACAGCGACGGCGCCGAGGGCGAGTTCACGTTCGGCATCGGGTCATGATTGAGTCGGGTGGAAACGCGAAGAAGCTGCCTCTCCTCGTCAGCCACGCTGACTTGGAGCGCGTTTCTGAGAGCCTGTATCGATCACGCTGTCCCGCATGCAGCAAGGGTGTGCTCTTCGTGCATCGTAGCCAAGCCACGCTCGAGCTCATCAACGTCGATCGGTGCACCTACTGCGGACAGCTCGTGGTCTACACCGACAAGTTCATCGCCGACGAACCCGTGCTCGATGTGCATCACACCGGGAACACATGAGAGGACACCATTTCACCAAGCTGCCGGACTCTGGTGAGCATCCAGCGTGCGACTGCGGATGGCTGCGTCCGAAGTTCGTTGAGCTTCGAAAGAGCGACAAGACAACGCTGATCGATACAGGCCCGGAGTTCTACTTGATCTTCGATTGCCCCAACTGCGGCGCGCGATGGGACGTTCGCTACGGAGAGACGTCATGATCTGGTTCGTTGGCCCCATCTGCTTTCTCGTCGGCGTGATCGTCGGCGCCGCCGCGTATGTGCGTTGGTGGCGATGGTACGTATCAAAACCGGAGACCGCACAAGCGATGCTCAAACGAGTCTATCGCTATGCACATCCAAATTGGCTCCAGATCTCGAAAGAAGACACAACACGCGTATGCCCTTGCTGTGGATGGAGCGAGAAAGAATCCCTCGCGGCGGGAGCTGCAACTTGTCCGGGCAACCGTCCACACGAAGCTGGAGAGACGTCATGATGAACGGCGTGAATGCCGATTTGATGAAATCCGGTCCGCGCAAGATGCGTGCGCTGGCGCTCGAAGCCCAAGGTCGTCCCGATGAAGCCCGCCGCGTGTGGCTCCAAGCTGCGGCGTACGAGCTCAGGGCTCTACGAAAAACACGAGACGAGTTGAGCTTTCGCAACGGCATCGGTGAAGTCGTAGCGTGCTTGGCGTGCGCTGCTGCCGTGCATCGTCGGCCACCGCTCCTGAAGGAAGGCGTGCGTGCTGTCGTCAAGAGGTTCATGGATCGCGTGCTCGAGAGTACAAAGCGCTCATGAGCAAGCACTGGGGTGGTGCAAGCAAGCACTGGGAATCCATCGTTCGCTCACGTCCGAACACGTGGGTGCGGATCGGAACGTACGCGTCGCCTGCGTCGGCAACAGCCGCGAAGCTTCACTTCGAGAAGACACGCGACGCCTTCGACTTCAAGCGCCTTGGTTACGCGCTCTACGCTTACCATCCGGTCTTCCCGAAGGTCGCCTAGCCCTCGTGGCTTCCTTGTCGTTCATCAAGCCGAGACGACTTCCACCGTGAGCCGCGCTCCAGGCGATACTCCCGATCCTGGTGGTGCTCCAACGATCGTTGCTCCCGTCAGTCCAGGCATGACGCTACACTGAATTTGGATCGTAGCTACCGCAGGTCCCGCTCCAATGAGCTCGAAGACGCGCGTGATGGTGTGCTCTTCAGCAACACCCGTAGAGTCGCCGCTCGCATCTATCGGTACGAACGGTCCTCCGGTCGACGCGAAGACACCCATGTCGAAGACACCGGGAGCACCCGTCGTTGCTGCGAAGAAAACTGTTGCGTGAACGATGACCTTCTGGCCGGCACCGATCACGATTCCAGCGATCAATGCGGCGACAACGAACGCCGGCCCGACAGGGACAGCGAGATCCGTCGAACCGTTGTCGGCGTAGTACGTCGCGATGAGACCCGAGCCGGTTGCGCCTGTCGTACCCGTTGGACCGGTGTTGCCGGTGGCTCCTGTCGATCCGGTTGCGCCCGTCGTTCCTGTTGCGCCAGCGGGTCCGGTCGCGCCTGTGGGCCCCGTCGCGCCAGTGCTTCCGGTCGCACCCGTCGGCCCTCCCATTGGTCCTGTTGCACCCGTCGGACCCGTCGGTCCAACTACGCGCGGAAGCGGGTAGGTTTCCGCTGCGAAGCTCACTCGATCGTTGGCGCGGCCCATGCGATCGATGTTACACGATCGCTTGGAGCGCTCATCATGATCGACGACCTGATCCCTGAGCTCGACAAGCTGTCGGGTCCGACGGGATGGTCTATTCTTCGTGGCCGCATGACCGGTGAAGCCGCTTCGTTCATCGTGAACGTACGCGCGGGAGGCCAGTTCATCGCCGGTGAAGTGGCTTCATCGCTCGAGGAAGCAGAGCGTCGAGCGACCTACAAAGTCCGTGCGTGGATCAAAGAGCAAGAAAGAATCGCGAACGAGATGACGGCGCTCCTACACGAAAGCGTCGAACGCGAAAAAGCTCGCGGGAGGTGATCATGGACAAGTACAGCGAGATGAGTCTCGGACTTCGCAAGACTGCCGTCGTGATACTCCAACGTGCGGCCGAAGAGTTTAGCAACCACGGATGCAACGACTTCGATCTGTGCGCCGAGGCTGGTCTCACCAAGGATGAAGCGCTCGACGTGCTCAACCAGATCCACGAGTGGGGTGGCGATCAAACCGCACCCAAGCCCAAGCGCGGCGATACTTTCGCGACAGACTGGTGCGTGCTGCATCTGCTCGCGGACGTCATCGCGAACGAGTGACCGTTGCCTCCGGCACGCGGTTGCTATACAAGAGTAATCCACGATGACCACCGCGCTTTTCATGTACCACTCAGGCCACCACGCGCTGGTGTACCCGAACCCCGAGAAGATGGGCTTCGATCAAGCCGGCAACATCGTCGTGCAGGGCTACATCGCGTTCCCGACGAAGTTCCTGCGTGACTTCGGCTGGAAGGCTGCCGACGACGATTTTGCTCGATGCCTGCCTCGCTACGACATGCCTCTCATCGTCCCGCCGACAGCCGGCGTCGACCCGAGGAAGATGCAGCAAATCCAGAACGCGCTTCGCGGAGGAAGACGATGAGCGACCAGAAGACCGAGCTGATCATGGAAGAGCGGGACAAGCTCGTGAACGAGCGCTTCACTGCGCTCATTCAAGATCTCGCTCGCGAGACCGGCGAGCAGCCCGTTGGGGCCATCGCGACGATCTGCTGGCAACAAGAAGATCGCGTGAGCGTCGCGATCACGCTTGGCAAAGCACCCGCCATCCTTCAGATGAAGATCATCGACATCATGGCGCGCAAGTTCGCGCAAGCCCTCGGGTACATCAAGGCTCAGATCAACACCCACAAAGCCGAATCGCGCGATCACTGACGATGCATCCTTGGTGCGTACTTGGGAAAGATGGTTGGTGCGTCGTCGCTTCACAGAAGACACCACCGGAGTCAGGTCAAGCCGAAGCTGTGTTCACCTTGTGTGGTTTCTTCATCCACTTGAACTTCGGCGTCGAGAGACGCCAACCCACCTGTTCTGATTGCGTAGACCTCCATGAAGCATCACGCCCGACCCGAGAACGACAGGGAAGCCACGAAGGTAGGTTCCATCGACCTTGCCGCTGACGAGGGCTTGCGCCAACTACTCCAACGGTTGGCGGATCTGCACGCACTTCCCGATGGTGTTCTTCTCGTCCTCGTCGGTGACGACGACTGCGACGTCCGCCTGTCGGTGCTTCAGAAGGACCCGACGAAGGCGAAGGCTGTCCTCGAGCGCCTCAAGATGGCAGTCGATGCGACACTCGGAGAGATCTCATGAGCAAACCGCAGATCGTGCCGGGACACGTCGGCTACGCACCTGACTACAAGAGTGACAGCAAGGAAGCTGTACCTTTCAAAGTGGAACTACTGGAAACACTCAGGCGCAAAGGTGATCCTCTCGGCGTGGCGGATGATCCTGAGCTTCAGCAAGTTGCTCTGGAGACTTTGCTTCAACGCGTAGCCGATCTCGCACGCCCGATACTGGAGTGGGATCGTGACAAGGCCGAGAAGTGGCTTCCCGGACTCTACGACGCACTCAAGGAGTTGGAAGAGCTAAGGAGGACACTCAAGGAACTGGAGAAAGGACGGACCTGATGCCTATCACAAAGTTTTTTCGCTTTGTCTGCGGTGGCTGCGGAAAGATGGAAGAGCGTGCCATCGGACATGAAAGCGACGTCGTTGCGATTCCGGTGTCCGTGTCTCTAGGTGGCGTACGTGGCCTCTATGCGCGTGAGGACAACGCGTGCTCGGACAAGTGTGCGCGTGACGTCGCACATCGTCTCTTCGACGAAATGCTCGAGCTCAAAACGAAGTCCGACAAGATCAACCCGATCGACACACTCGGCGAAACGCCGGCGCCATGAGCTTCTTGAACGCCCTCAAGGAAGGAGCTGCTCGAGTCGGCACTACTGCTGTTTGCGATGACTGCGTCCGCTCGGGTGAAGACGTCGTGAGTCGAGGACAGTTCGGTGACTTCTCTGCCTGTCCGCGTTGCGGCGCATCTATGACGTCGAACGATCGCGCGAACTACGTCAAGCAAGGCGGTGAGTTCCCACACGGGTGCTGCTCGTGACAGCTTCCGCGCGTCAGCGACCTGACTCGTTGCTCGTCTTCACGCGCGGCAACTACTTCGCGGCGAAGGTCGACGTCCGCATCAACACCGTCAATTGTAAAGGAGTGATGGGGACGGGCATCGCGCTCGAGTTCAAGAAGCGCTACCCGGAAATGTATCTCGCCTACCGAGACATCTGCATCGCAGGTGATCTCGCGCCGGGCGTTCTTCACGTGTGGAAGAACGACACCGAATGGGTTGTGAACTTCCCAACAAAGCGCCACTGGAACGAACCCTCGCGGTACGAAGACATCGAGCTCGGTCTTGTTGCTCTGCGTGACTACATCGCTGAGCTCGGCGCGGTGAAGGTGGCGCTACCAGCTCTTGGGTGCAGCAACGGTGGCCTCGACTGGACGCGCGTCTCGGCCATGATCGTAGAGGCGCTCGAAGGACTCGAAGCCACGATCTTGGTGTTCGAGCCGGACGTGCCGAAGCTACAAACACCGGCGCCGATTCAACCTCCTCTCGTGGCTCCCTTGTCGGCCCCTCGTCCATCTCCTACGAAGCTACCGATCTACGACGCGCGTGCTCATGGTGCTGATTGCGATCACTGCCCGCTGAACGGGATGCCTGTCGTTCCTCCATCTCCGCCTACGGCGTGTGAGGTGCCGGACGCGATCCTCATCGGACAGGAGCCTGGACTCGAAGAGGAGCGTCAGCTTCGTCCGTTCATCGGCCCGTCCGGTCGCAAGGTCGACAAGATGCTCGCCAAGCACGGCATGAAGCGCGAGCGGATGTACGTCACCAACGCGGCGTTGTGCCGTCCGCGCCAGGACGAAGATCGCTTGGCGTCGATGAAGTGTTGTGCGCCTCGGCTTCGCAACGAGCTCGATGCGATCCCGAAAAGTGTTCCGGCGGTGCCGATGGGTGTCTACGCATTCGCGTCGACTTGGGGTCGCAAGATCCCCATCACGCTCGGGCGCGGTTTCGTGTGGGAGAAGGATGGTCGCGAGATCTACCCGACGCTGCATCCAGCGTTCGTCCTCCGCGATCACATCCAGTCACCGCTCTTCAGTCGTGACTTCCGCCGTGTCGCGAAGCGCGTGAGCCAAGGCTATCTCGAGCTCGACACGCCGAAGAGCTTCGAGGTCCCGCGAACGGTTGAGGATCTCAAGCGGCTGCTCGCGAAGTTCGGGCCGCGTGTGTCGTGCGATATCGAGACTACCGAAGACCCTGCTACGCGGGCAGAACTTCTTTGCATCGGTCTGTCCGATGTGAAGACGACGATCGTCATCCCTTGGCTCCCGTTCTTCAAGCATCTGCTCAACCAGTTTTTCAAGACCCACACGATCCTCGGGCACAACTTCTTCGCCTTCGACTCGATCGTGCTCGAACGCTACGGCATCACCGTGCCGATGTACGACCTCTGCGTCCCGAAGCTCGAAGACACGCTCATCGGGCACCACGTCTACGCGAGCCACATGCCGCAGAGGCTCGATCACCTCGTCAGCGTCTACCTCGACATGACGCCGTGGAAGATCAAATACGGCAAGCGTGCTTCAGATGAGAAGGGCAAGCCCAAGGTCCCGCAGAACGAGGAGGAGCTCTTCAAGTACAACGCGATCGATGCGTTCGTGACTGCGCGTGTCGATCAAGAAATGCAGAACGATCTGGCTCCGTGGCAGAGCCTCTACGTACATGACAAAGAGCTCGCTGCGCTCTGCCGTGACATGCAGATGAACGGTGTGCTCGTCGACAAGAAGCTGAAGGACGAGCTATCGGCAGCGATCCTCGAGAAGGAGAAGCGCCTCTTCGAGGAGATGAAGGTGATCAACGGCGGCGAAGACTTCGCGCCAACGAAGACCGCACACATCCGAGCCATTCTCTTCGACAAGTTCAAGGCTCCGGTGCTCGAACGCACCATGAAGGGGCTGCCGAGCACGAACAAGAAGGTGCTCCAAGCGTTCGCGGCAGCAAAAGATCGGCCGTACGGCGAGTTCTGCAAGAAGCTCGTGACCCTTCGCGCGTGCAGCAAGATGCGCGTGACGTACCTCGACAACTTGCCTATCGAGTCCGATGGACGCGTGCGCGCAGGTTGGCGTTCCTTCGGCGCGCAGACAGGTCGTTTCGCCTGCCGAAAGCCAAACCTCACGAACCTGCGTCGGCCGGAGAACAAAGAACCCGAGCAACGCATCCGCGAGATCTACATCGCTCCAGAGGACCGTACGCTCGTTGGCTTCGACATGAGCCAAGTCGAACCTCGCTGCGCTGCATACGTCAGCGGCGACCCGAACATGATGGCGGTGTTCGACGATCCGAACGGTGACTTCCACACGTCCAACGCGCGTGTTCTATTTCCCGATGCACCTGAGCTCGTGGACCCGAAGGAGGCCAAACACGGCGCGGGCAAGAACATGCGTACGATGGCCAAGAGCGCGGGGCTTGCGGTCAACTACCTCGCTGGCGCCGACAAGCTCTTCGAGACTATCCGCGCGCAGGGCTTCAGCGTGCGCTACCCGCAGGTCGTGGCGATGCTCGATCGCCTCCACCGCGCATACAAGGGCCATTTCGAGCGTGTCGATCATGATCTCGAATTTGTGCGAAAGCACGGCTACATCAAGCTCGGGTACTTGAGCGGGCGTGTACGTTGGCTCGGACACGCTCCGTCGCCCAGCGATTGTGCGAACTGTCTCGATGAGGAGACTGAAGCACTCACACCGCATGGATGGGTGCGCGGGTTCGATCTCAAGGTTGGTACAAAGCTGCTCACCAAGAATATCGAGACCGGACAGCTATCTTGGGAGCCAGCTACGCGCGTTCAACTGTTCCCCGACTACAAAGGTCCGCTTTACGAGTTCAAGTCTCGCAGCTTCAACGCCGTCACGACACCGAATCATCGGTGGATGGTCGACGCACGCAAAAGCGTTGCTGTTGTTTGCCGCACAACCGAAGACCTCGCACGCGGTTCTGGTGACTACTCGATTCATCGTACGGGGATGTACGTCGCACCGACTTCGAAGATCTACACAGACGACTTCGTGGAGCTTGTTGGTTGGCTGCTGACCGACGGTAGCGTTGTGCCGGGCGCTGGTGGAAAGATTGTTGTTTATCAGAGCGTGAACAAACCCAAGAACGCGAAAAACGTCAAACGCATCAAATCACTGTTCGCGCGACTGAACGCAAAACCCGCTTTCAGCAAAGTAGCTCGCGGAGGACGTCGATGGATTCTGAGTGGCGGTTCGAATCTTACGCAAATGGCTACGGCGTTGTTTCCTGATCGCACACTACCATTCAACTTCTTGCTCACGCTGACTGGGGACCAACTTCGCCTTCTGCTCGATACGATGATGCTCGGCGACGGTTATAATACCGATCGTATGCGGTTCACTTGTCGTGATGCAACGCGAAAGGATGCGTTCCAAGCACTTTGTACGCTACTTGGTATTGCTACTACGGCGCGTTGGCGCGGGCCGGCACAGCCCAAGAAGCAGTACGCATCTATCGGCAACCGCCCCAAATCGAAGGGTTGCTGGAGCGTTACGCTCTTGCGCAACGACACCGCGCAGGTATTGGTGCATCCTAAGCGCTACGGCAAGTGTAAGGAACGCGTAGATCAGGTTCGGCGGTTCGAAGCCGCGCAGCCTGTGTGGTGTCCTGTTGTTCGCAACAGTTTCTTCGTAGCGCGTCGTCGCGGTGATGTGTTCATCACTGGCAACTCACCTATCCAAGGCACAGCCGCCGACGTCATGAACATGCTCCTCATTCGTATTTGGAAGCGCATGAAGAAGACGTTTGGCGCCACAGTAAAGCTCATCGGACAGATCCACGACGCAGCCATCTTCGAAGTGCCGGATGCACTCGTGCAGCAGGTTCGTCAGATCATCCAAGAGGAAGCCGACGTGCCGGTTGTCATCAACGGCCGCTCGGTCGTCTTCCCGATCGACTTGAAGGACGGCCCTCGCTGGGTCGACGTGTGACATGAGCAGCTACGGACGTCTTTGGGAGGATCTGTGGCAAGTGCGTGCGAAGATCGACGCGCTCACCGTGCCTCGCGGCATTCCCGTGAGACCTGTCGGCATGCCCGATACGCTCGCCGATGCGCGCGAGAGAGTTCAAAAGCGCAAGGACGAACTCGACAAGCTTCTCGCGGAGTGGGCCGAGATCGAGCGCCGCATGGTGCATACGGAGGACAGATGAACGATTACGATCCCGAGAAGACGTACCGTGACGGTAGTGCGTACTACACGATGGCGGCGCTCAAACGTCGAGGATGGACGGAGTGGGCTGTAGGGCGGTTTCTTGGCGATCCTGATCGCCGCGCTACGAACAACTATCCAGGTGGCGCACCGATGTGGCTCTACCTCGACGCGCGCGTCGTGGTGATGGAGAGCGACGCCGCCTTTCTGAAGTGGAAGGAGTCGAAGGTCGTGCGCAAGGCACCGGTTGCTCCGCCACCACAAACTCCGCCACAAGAAATTCCGCAGCGTCGATCCGTGGCGCGAATCGTCGAGTGTCAGTACAGCATGTTGTACAACGCCCGCCACGGTCTCGTGATCACGTTGAAAGCTGGAGAAGAAGTCATCCGCGACGTGCTTGTGTTTTCCCAAGACGAAGGATTCCACACGAAGGAATGCGCAACATCCGCAGGTATTGCGTCGGCGCTACCGCCAATCATTCGTCAGGACACGGTGACGAGCTTTGGTGCGCAGCTCCAAGGGAAGCGCGTAGGTGTGGCCCTCGTTGACTGCGAGGCTCACGGAGCACACGTTCGATCGTACTTCGCGCCGTTCACGGTGGTTGGAGGATCGGGTTGAAGGAGCAGATCACGGCGGCGGACTGTCGCAAGTGCGGCGCCTGCTGCGTTGCTCCTTACCAGCAAGACACCTACTGCGACGTGACGGCCGAGGATGTGAAGCGCCTCGGCAAGAAGTTCGTGCGGCTGAACGTCCTCAACTCCAGACCGATCGACATCTTCGCAGCGGCTATCGATGGTGCGGACTTTCCGAGTGCTGCCATCAAGACGAAGTGGCGAGAGCAGAAGTCGGGCACGCTCAAAGGCTTCGAGCTCAACATGTGCATTGCGCTTCAAGGCTCGGTCATGCATCGCGTCTCGTGCTCCGTCTACGAGAACCGTCCTCGTGCTTGCCGGAAGGCTGTCATGCCGGGAGATCGCTGGTGCCGTGAGATCCGCAGGACGTTCAAGGAAAAGGTCGACGACCTCAGAGCTTGACCGCGATCCGCTTATTGCTATACGCTGGTAGTGCATGGACAACAGGGCTAGCGAAGCGTTGCAGAAAGCCGGCTTGGCTGGTGCTGGTGGAAGCTGGGCTGCGGTGCTGGGCATGGGACCGCTTCTTGTCGGTGGCCTCGCTTACTACCTTGCGTCCAAAAAGGGTTGGCTGAAAGGGCTGGAGGAACCGATGACGGAGAAGCAAAAGGCAGCGATCACGTTTGCGCATGTGATCATCGTGCTCGGCGAGACCATCGAACGGCTCACCGAACGTTGTGAGAAGGCCGAGACCGAAGCGCAAGCGCTTCAGAAGTCCAACCAATCACTCGTCGCAGAAGACAGTCGCCAGCGCCGAGATCGATCGGAAGTCGAACGACGGCTCATCGAGGCAAACGAAGAGATCGCGCGTCTTCGCCAAGAGCTTGCTGCGTGCACGCCAGCAGCGAGCAAGAAGAAGGCAAAGACGACATGACGCAGAAGACGAAGCGCAGCTCGAAAGAACCGCTCGACGCGCGCACTGGCGGTGGGGCCTTCGGAATGATCTCGAAGATCATGGCCCTGCAAGCCTCCAAGAATCGGCAGCTCAATCAAAAACCGACTCTCAGCGAGTATCGCAAGGCTTCTGCAAAGAAGCTGCGGAAGCTCTCCACGCAATTGCACTATCTCGCTAAGCGTATCGACGAGATCGGCGCCGTCAGTTCCATCCCGAAGCAGAGCGATCAGTTGTTCCAAGCTGCGGGCGAGCTACAACACGAGCTGACTGAGATCCTTCGCTACGCAGGAGCTCTTCGCTGGCGTGTGAAGGAAGAGGGCTGGCGATGAACCCAAATCGCGGCGACCGCACGCAGTGGCAGACGGGTGTTGAGTCACACAAACCGACGTGCTCTCGTGTGAGTGGTCCTTTTCCGCTCGCTGCGTACGTCTATGTGGAGACAGGCTGTTGTACGGAGTGCTTCGCGCGCGTCTCTGTACCGCGTTCGATCGAACGACCCAAGTCGTCCTAGCCGACGCGACTGAGCGAAAACATGCGGTTGGAGGAGTCTGCGTCAGCTCCTACTCCTGCCGGGTTCGACACGTTGACAGACTCGCCACCACCGCCTGTGTTGGTGCGATTGCGCAGCGTGACGTTGTCTCCGGCAGTCAAGTGGATGATGCCGTGCCCGACGCAAACCTGAGCCGCGTTGTTTCCTTGGTCCCCTACGAACTCGTAGTTCGTTCCTGCTGAAACACCACCGATGAAGATCGCGAAAGCGAGAGGTGTTGTTCCTGACGTTTGATGATCTCCCGCTACGTAGAAGTCGAACTCGTAATCACCCGTCGTTGCAACCACGAACGTGGTGCCTCCGGGTGCCGGGACGCTCGTGAAGCCTTGGTTCGGGAATGGCGTGGCGCCGGGAGTGAACGGGACATCCGCGTTGAACGGAATGGTGATGGCGTTTGAACCGTAAGCAACGCCGTATGCGGGAGCTACTCCGGGACCTGGCTGACCAACGGATCGTGGCTCCGGGTAGACGTGCTGCGCGTACTTGCGACCGATGCGGAACGACCCATGGCTCACCTCACGAACAGTTGTATCGCAAGACGAACATCGTTGTCGACTTTGATAAAAAAGCGTTGTGTGTCGTCAACGCGCTCGTTTGCTAGACAGTCACGCCGTTGACTTTGATCAACTCGACGAGGCGACTCACCATGACGGTGTTTCCCGAGTCGCCCGCGATGAGCATGATCGCAGGTGTCACCGTCGATTTCGGCAAGCCGCCGTCGCCGCTCGAAACGTCGCGAAGACGCGCGAGTGGGTACACGGCAAGAATGTCCGCGATCGAGAAAACCTGCGCTTGCCAAATAGTCCCAGGTGGAACGACGTTGAGCGGCGCAACGCCAGCAAGCGTACCAGGCGAGACGGGTCCGACGACTTGCACGGCGTTGGGACCGTTCGGTGGGACAGGCGGTGCTGCGTTCCAGAGGTAGTTGAAGCGCCCGCCTCCGAGCGATGTTGACGTAAAGCAGATCTGCGGCGCGTCGGTATTTCCTACGACGAAGATCCGAAATCCGGGTGGTGCTGGCGCTCCCAACTCGATGACGAGGTTCATGTAGACTTCGAGCGCGAGGTAGTTCGCCGGATTCTCTGCCGCGTTCTGATGCCACGTCATCTCGAGGGATGTGAGTGCCGAGAGCGGCATCAGGTCGAAGCCTTGGATGCCGAGAATCGCTTTGTTTCCCGTACCGCCTCCGTTGTACGCACCCGCTGCGCTCGTGCCGGTGCGCGTCGTGAGCACGGGCGAAGCACTTTGCGCGTTGTCGACGTTGGCGTTGTTCACGCTCAAATCTATACGGTTCGGGAACTGTTGCAGCGCTCCACCTCCTCCACCTCCACCGCCCGAAGACGGAAGAGGATACGTCGCAGCAGCGAAAGCAACCCGAGATGTTGCGTGCATGAAATGAACGTACCACCTCTCGTGGCTTCCTTGTCGAACCTCAGTTGCCGCGTGAAGCGGTTGCCGATCGAGCTCTTGGTCCTCTCACGTGCGCCTCTCGTGCATCGTATGCGTGGCACAACATCTTCTTCGTGATGACGATCTTGCCGGCGTGCGCTTTACGATGACAATTGGCGCACAACACAGCGCACTTGACGAGCTCACGTTCGAATGCACCAACCGAGTGGCAGTGAGTGACGTCGCGATCCTTCTTGTACAGATGATGAAAGTCGAGGCAGCAAACATCTCGCTCGTCGCATTTCGGTGCGCGGCAGCCGTACATCTCTTTGATGCGGAAGATGCGACTACGGAGCTCCGCACGAAGTCGTGTTTGATATTTGCGCGCTCTTGTTCGGTAGGCTTCTGGATTGCGTTGATAGAAAGCGTTCGATTGCTTGCGTCGACACGTGCGGCAGTGCGAACACAGTCGGCGCTTCGGATCGCGGTACTTCCGAAATTCCTTCACTTTCTGTTTCTTGCCGCAAGACGAACAACGTTTCTTGCCGCCTTTGATGCGACTCTCGTAAGCCTTCGTGGAGTTGATCCCGCCGATGTGACCTTGAATGAACCGCATCGGTTGGCCTTTGACATGACTTGTCGACCTACGTGAATAGGTCGAAATGACTGTCTTCTGGCCACAACCGCACTGACAGTACCCGCTGGGTGTTTCAGTGATGGATTTGGTCATCGTCGCCGACGTAGAGATCGAAGCTTCGGTAGACCCTTGCTGCATCCTGAAGCCTATCTCCGACAGCACCAAGCCCTCTGTCGAAAAATCCTGCCCCGTGGCCGTTACGACTCAGCCAGAAATCGTGACCGGCTGATCCTTCGTCGTAGCCCTTGTGCTGATACGCGAGCGCGAGATCAGCAGCTTCGTCCCTCTGGAACGCTTCGCAGTCCTTGACCATCTGTTCGAGTGTCTCGGGTGCGATGTCGTCGATGTCGTAGTTCTGGTCGAGAGGTTCGCCACCTGCTGGGGTGCTCTCATCGTTCGTGCTCCACAGCGCAGTCTCGAGGTACTGACGTGTGAAGTCGTCGAGTGAGTATACGTCGATGGTCTGTGGTTGTGGCTGGCTGTGCTTCGATGGTGGCAAGCTATAGCGTGACTCGACGTCTGCAAGGCTGACTTCTTCCCATTGATCATCGACGTTGTTCCATCCGTACGCTTCGCCGTAGATTTGCCACGCGCGTGCGCGATCCATGGGATCAGGACTCATGAACCACTGCGCAAGCTTCATGTAGCTAACGCCGGCGCTAAGCGCGGCTTCGTCGATGTCACCCCAATCCGGTAGCTGTCCACTGAGCTCGACGGTGAAGATGAACCATCGACGTCTTCCTGATTTTCCTTCGATCTCTTTGTCGCGCGCGATGTCGGGCGCCATGATCCAGTGCAGCTCGTCTCTGAACCGATGACCGATGCCGGGAAGCGGTGGACGACTGGTATCGATGACGAAGCCTCCTACGTCGTGCGGAGGATTGCCGATCTTTCCGATGATCTTCATCCCGGCACCCACTTGCTCATGCGCCGGAGCATCTCTTCGGGTGTGATCTTGTCGAGATCCGGGAACTCGCGTTCAAGCTTCTGCTCCTTCAGCTTCAACTTGGCCACGGGATCGTTCTTGGTCTCGGGCTCGTCAGCGTAAGCCGTATCCGGCTCGTAGTAGGCGAGCTTCACGAAAGCCTTGTGTGGTGGACTCACCACGAACGAGAGCACGTAATAGTTCTCGAGCGGCTTCGCTACATTGCCTTGTGTACTGAGCTCTTCGTAGACGCGTACAGCAGATTGACCTTGCATGTACGCCTTGTTGAGGATGTGGCGATCGATCGTGATCTGACCCGCTTGTGGACCGTCGATGTAGTCTGTGCGTTCACGCACCGTCGGCATGAGCGGGTAGAGATCGTTGTCGTAGCGCGCTCCTACTTCAGCGCGTCCGAGCTCGAGTGGGTAGTTGTCGAGCTCGTGCCAGCCGTGATAGCCGGCAACGTCCCAGTACGCGAAAGCACGTCGCATCGGATCGGGGCTCTTGAAGTCACTCGCGATCTCCATCCAACTTCGCCCAACCGAGTTCGCGATGTCTTGTACGTCGATCCAATCCGGGATCTCTTGATCGAGCTCAACGCGGTACACCGTCCACGTTGCACCCGGCTCGTCGAAGTTTTCTTCGTCAGGTTCAATCCATTCGACGGAAGACGAACCGTCATCGTCTTCGTAGACAGGACCACCTCCGTACTCGACGTAGTTGACGTCTCCGATGTGGCCGAGCTCTTTCGTCATGACCTTCCTCAGATGTGTTGCTGAAGCTGCTCGATCATCTCATCGGGCGTTGCATCGTCGAGCCCGTCCGGGAACATCTTCTCGATCTCGTCTTCTTGTTGAAGAAAGATCTCGCCTCCGGGTTCGTGTGCCTTCCCGAGCCCTTCATCGAGATCACGCACACGCCCGAAGAACGCGAGGCCGACGTAGCCGAGGCGCTTGTTGTACGTGAGCACGTAGTAGGCATCGTCGGCGACTTTGTAGACGCTGACGTCGTCTTGTGTCCCGTGACCCGTCTTGAGCTTGTACTCGTTGCCGTCAGTGTCGTCGGTGATGACGATTGAATGCGTTTTGCGTTGGAACGGGATCGGTGTGACGCCTGAGAGAGGCAACGGTTTGGGTGGTGTGCCGAGCTGAAGATTGTATCGACGTTCGATCTCGTGCTTCTTGAGCTCGCGCGGTTGGTCGTCGAACTTGTTCCAACCGTAGGTGTGTGCCCACAACTCGTAGGCCCATGCGCGATCGATCGGGTTCGCACTAAGAAATGCATTGGCGACGCGCATCATGGGCTGGCTTGTCGTGCTCGCGACTTCTTGGAGATCGCCCCAATCGGGGATCTCTTGATCGAGCGAGATGGTGTAGACGTACCAGCGGGCTTGTGGATCATCGAGATCCATGCGCTCGGGTGGTGCTTCAACCCACTCGAGATCGACATGCCCTGGCGAGTATTCGTAAACACGCCCGCCATCGAGCTCGAGGCTTGGATCGCCAATCGTTCCAAGAAACTTCGCGCTGGCCGCCGGCATGCGCTCGATCCTACACGAGGCACGTGTTTCAGCGTACCGTAGGAGCATGGTTGGGCAGACTCCTCCTGCGGATACGTCGAACGGTTCGACCGTTCGAACTCTCGAGCTCGTCTTCATTGGTGTTGCTGTCTTCGGAGCTGCGTTCGCGGTCGCGCGAGCAGCATTCGAGAAGAAGCTCCCGTACGCTCCACCAGGAGCCTTGCCGAATCCGGTGCGGAGAGGATGGTCTTATCGGCCGCCTGTGAAGGGCTACACCGCACCCAGCGCAGCTCCGAGACTCGGAGGATGGCCGACGTATGCGATCAGGCTTCAACAGCAACGAGGTGGCTACGGCAACGTTGATCTCCTCGAGATGGAGTGGGTACCGGGAGACGTTCGTCCCACAGAGAAGAGCGTAGGTACGTACCGCAACAAGAACGAAGCGCTCTACCAAGCCGGATTGCTCCTCCAAGCCTACGCGCGCAAGAATCCGCGCAACACGAACGTGCTACGCGTGCTCGATGAGAAAGGTCGCTGTGCGTACGCGATCCTCGCATCGGAGTACGAGCCTGGGTACGACGAGCTCGAGTGCTGATGTTTCACGCGGACACGTACGACCCCAAGTTCGTCGCGTTCGCGAATGACTTCGCGATCCGAGCGTTGATGATCATCGGGAAGTTTCCCGGCAAAAACAAAGAAGCGCTCATGGCGCTCGGGGAGCTCACCTATTCGGTGTCATACGCTCTCGACGATGACGATGTGAAGGCACTCACCTTCCTCAACGACGTCGTCGATGCCTCTACGAACGAAGCCGGCGCCTTCCTTCGTCATCTTATGCAGCAAGACCCATCAGCTCGAACAGAGATGTCGAGCGCCGGCGCGTGGGCCGATCAAGCATTTCCGCAGATCGTTGTCGGACACAAGTTCGCAGCCGCCATGGCTGCAACGGTTGTGCGCGATCCGTACGTCATTGCGAACATCCGTCCGCCCTTCCGCGCGTTCCTGATCGAAGTACCGTCAGGTCTCTTTCCCATCGGCGCGTGGAACGAGCGTATGGAATCGCTACCGGGCAAGTTCGAGTACATCACGCGCATCCTCGTTCGCTACGGATACAACAGCCGATCGCCCACCGGCTTCGCGTGGCACATGAACTTCTTCACGTCGGGATACTCGCAGCTTTGGCGTATTGGTGACACAAAGCTGTTCATCGACGGAGAGGTCGAAATGCTCGGCCCTACTGACAACAGCTACGCGCTTCCCGTCGAAGATGTCGATCAACGATCGCTACTGCTCGCTTCGCGTTTGATGCTCAACGTGTGCCTTGCCTTCAGCGATCCTTCCGCTGTGAAAGCAGTCGGACGTGCGAAGAGCGGCTCTGGCTATCGTCCGAAGGGCGAACGCATTCCTCCGCAGACGCGCGTCTTCCAAGTCGGCAAGCCTGTCTCTGTGGACGCGCGACAAGAGATCCACGAGTTCGCCATGCACGGCCAGTCGAGGGTGCCCACGGTGCAAACCCTCGTGCGTGGGCACTGGAAGCCGGTTCTCGGAGCACGTCTCGGGCATCCCGTGTGGATCGAACCCTACTGGCGAGGACCGGAGGGCGCTCCGATTCTAGTGCGCCCGAGGACGTTGAAGGATCTTGCTTGACGGCTGTATAGCAGCGCGCTATCCATCCTCATCATGAAGATCACCGGCTACCGGCTTCGCGAAGCCATCAAGATGCACGAGCTGCGGCGCAACACCTGGGCCGGACAGTTCACCGACTCCCTCGTCAAGTTCAAGGACGACGACAAGACCCATCCGCAGGTCATCGCGCGGAACTTCCTCACCGAGGAAGAGGCCGTCGCGAAGCTCCAAGCTGCGCAAGCGAAGTACAACCTCGCCGTCGTGGTCAACATCCTCGGTCAGCAGATGAGCCTCTGCGAAGCGGTCAAGCGCGTCGGCGGTGCCGGTCGCGTCGAAGGTCTCTGGCGCGCAGCAGCGGGAGGCAAGAAGGATCGCTACGGCTACCGCAACGAGGACGAGCGCGACCCGACCAAGGAGCGCGCACGGGCACAGATGACGATCAACGAGATCACGAAGGAGGCGCACGTCGCTGCCAAGTTCGCTGGAGCGCTGCGGAGCGCCATCGCGACTGCAAACACGCAGGAGCTCGAGATCGAGGACTTGAACGCGGCGCTCTTCGAGTAGCTGCGTTCGGGAGGCGAGGGCAACGAAAGACAAATTAGGGTCTAGCGACCCCGGTGCGCAATCCGATGCGTTGATCACATCCTCCGCACTCAATCGGCGTACGGCGAAATGCTGGTGAAGTCGAAGATGCGGAACAGCAGTTCGATCAGGCAAGGAAGGCACATCTTGAATCTGATTGCCCTCGCTTTTTTTCTTTCACTCCTCTAGGAGTTCGCGTCAGCGAAACGATCGTGGCACGTCAAAAGACCAAGAATCATCTCCCGCCAAAGATCATTCTTTCGGCGTGCTTGATTTGCGGTCACGTAGAGAAACGCACCAAGCTCCCGATAGGCGTCCTTTCCGGGGACTGTGGTTCCTGCGGGAACCTCACCGTTTTTGACGTGGCGGAGTACACAAAGACACAAAGGCTTAGGAGGGCAGCATGTCGGACATGACGATCAGCCAAGCGCTTCGGCGCATCAAGAAGCTCAAGGGCCAGCTCGGCGAGTACCGCATGCGTGCGCACAACGCTGTGACGCATCTGGCGGATCAACAGCCTGCGTATCTCTTCGGTGCATCACGTGAGCAAGCGACCACCGTGCTCGAGGAGCTTCTGAAGCTTCAGACAGCCACCGCCATCGCCAACGCCAAGACCTCGATCGAATGGGAAGGCAAGTCCATCCCACTCGCTCACGCCGTGCGTACGCTTCGCGAGCTCGCAGCCGAGATCGACTGGGTGAAGAAGCTGCCGGTCAGAGCGCAAGAAGTCACCGTCGAGTACGAACGCGATCACGACGGCGAGAAGTGGGTCAACACGCAGAAGAAGTTCACTTGCTGGCTGCCCGAAGCCAAGCGCGCGGATCTCGCGAACGAGCTTCAAGAACGATTCGACAAGCTCAACGACATCGTCGAGACCACGAACCACAAGACGGTGATCTGACTTCGAGGCGCTGCCTGGAGGCGGGAGGAGAATCGTTCGAGCAGATGATCTGTGGCGTCGGGCGTAGCTTTACGGGCAACCGTGGAGCATCAATGGACATCGTCGCTTAGCAAGCGATGATCCTTACACCTGACATCGACACCGATCCCGTGCAGGGATCAGCGGTCAGCCCTCAGACTCGTCAGCACTCAGCCTTGAGCTTTGAGCCATCAGGGATCAGCCGTTGTCGTCCCGATTCCGCACTCGCTGCTCGACGCCTTCTCCCGTCTCCAGTCAGCGCTTCGATCACGGAGTCACATGCCATCGATCGTCCCGATTCCGCACTCGCTGCTCGACGCCTTCTCCCGTCTCCAGTCAGCGCTTCGATCACGGAGTCACATGCCATCGATCGAACGCGACAAGAATCTGCATGTCCGTCTCTCGAAGGACGAGATGGACATGCTCGAATCGCTAGCCGACGCAGAAGGCGTGACGGTCTCAGCTTTGGTGAGACAATTCATCCGCCGCGCGTGGACAGAGCACAAGAAGCGCTAGCCCTTCGCTAGCCCTTCGAGTGCTTGAACAAGCGCCACGCGCAGCGTGGCCAGTTCACGACGTCGCACATGAGCGAGACGAAGACGACGAAGACGACGCCAACTTTGGCTGCCCATCCACTGTTCCAATGCAACTGATGCGCGACGCGCTCTGTCTCACGCCACCAGCTTCGTGATTGCCAGAGCACGAACGCCGCGCCGATGAGCAGGTGCACACACAATACGATGCGCCACCAGCTCATGATCACGCTGCGCGACGGCGACGACGGCGACGGCGCCGTGGATTCTCCGCAGCAAATGGCTGCTCGTGCGGCACGTTGCTTGGCGGTCCGACAAGGGAGCCACGAGGAGTGGGCGCGGCTTGCTTTCGTTTCTGAATGAGCCAGACGAGTCCGCCGATCGCGCCGACTGCGGCGACACCGATGGCGACCATGACTCCCGTCGACATGCCGGCCGGTGCTGCGGCTCCTGTTGCTCCTGCTCCACCTGCACCCGCACCGGCTCCTCCGCCTGCACCCGCACCGGCTCCTCCGCCTGCTCCGGCACCGGTTCCGCCGCCCATCGCAAGGCTCAGTGCTCTCTGCAACGCGGCTGCGGTCTGTGGACCGACGATGCCGTCGCTGACGATTCCGTGAGCTGTCTGGAACGCCTTCACGGCTGCGATCGTCTTCGGCCCTCGGATGCCATCTTCCACGAGAGGAGGGCTTGCCACTCTGAGAAAGTTGAGCGCTTGCTGTACGCCGAGAACCGTTGAGAGATCGAAGCGTCTTGATGTTCCACCTGTGGGGCCGGTGTTGATGACGCCACCTCCGATCGCTACCTGCGATCCACCAGGAACTCTCGACGCCACATCTCCAGCAATCGTCAGACCGGGGATGTAGCGATGGACCAACGGCGACACACAGTTCGCGCATCCGAATAGCCAGATGCCTGTGGTGTTGCCTTGTTTGCCTTGCGGGAACGATACGCAATCGAGTGTGTCGAAACGCGGTGTGAAACCGTCGTAGACGATCTGAAAGCCCGCGCCGATGTTCATCGTGTTCGTGGAAGACCACATCCCGGAGATGGCCCACACCGTTCCATCACTCTGTGGACTCACGTCTGCGATCGTCGGATTGCTGTCGCCCCAGCCCCAACTTTGAAGGTACGTGCGCAGCGCGTTGGCGCTGACGTTGGGCACCGTCGTGTTGAGGATGATGGCGTAGCTGACGCACGGTCTGAGCACACCTGGGAAGACGTCGACAGGCATGGGGCTAGCCTACCTCAACTTCAGCGCCGTGGACGATTACGTAGCGGCGTCCACATTTGTGCTGGTCGGAGATCGACGATCTCCTGTGTTTCACCGTTGCGAACAGTGACGATGCCGTCGTAGCCGAGGCTGAGGAGATACTTCGACAATGCGAGACGCTTCTTGCGCGTTGTCTTGTAGAGGCGTTGCTTCCAGTCAAGCGGACCGTAGACGAGCTCGGGATCGAGATTGAGCTCGAGGACGAGCGGACAATCGAAGTGCATCGTGCCAGCGACCCATCCAGACGGAGGAGCACGGTCACCCGGCACGTGGATCATGTAGACGCCGGCAGGTTCGACATCTTGGCTGAAGAGCTTCTGTGCGTAGGGTGACGGTTCGGTGTTGTGCATGAATCGAAACGTCACCGGGACACACGTCTCGAAGACGACGTCTGCTTCCACCGCACGTCCGCGACCCACGTCACCGGGCAACGGCAACGGATTGCGTGCGTACGCAAGACGTCGTGGTACGTGCGTCTTCGTCCACCACAAGTAGCCGATGAGACCCGCAGCCGCTCCAGCGATGCCAACCCACCAGTACGATCGCGAGGGCTGGCTCTTGGATGACGCACCAACAAGATCGAGTGCTTCGGGCAAAAGAACCGTTGGAAGAACCACTACGCCTTGATTCGAGTGAACGAGATCGGGGTACGAATGGACGATGGCGTTGCCGACGCGCATGAACGCAGGCACGCGTGTCACAGGTGCATCGGAAGGACGTGGAGCAACTCCGGGCCCGTCTCCGAGAGGCAAGTTGAAGCCGGTGATCGTGCGAAGGTTCCGCCACGGCGAGGGCCGGTTCGGTTCCATGAACACGTTCGATGAGTGCGATGCGATGAAGACGCGTTCTCCTCGGATCGCGCGCTGCGCGTACTTCGTCCACGCTGCGAGATCCGTTCCGTAGGTCGCATCGGCGAGCACGACGGCATCGGGATCTCCACCGAGAGTGAGGAGGCGTTTGACGGCAAAGCCTCCTGCCGAGAATCCTGCGATCACGACAGGAGAGAACGTGGCTCCGAGTTGCTGCGATAGAGTCGCAAGCGTTGCGTCAAGCGAGGGCACACTGGCGGCGTAGTAGTTCTGAAGCACGTCGAGTGTTGCTTGGGGCGGTCCCGTGTCCGCAACGATCGCCACGTTGGCAGGAAAGCGGAACCCACTGTCGTCGTGCGGCAAGAGATAGACGAGCACGAGGGGACGAACACTCCCCGAGCCGGGTTGGACCACACGCAACGCCATGCGCTGATACTATCGCGCTGCGATGATCTCGATCGAATCGTTCGCTCTCCAATTCGTCGAGATGTTCGGCCCGGGTGTGGCGTACGTCGAACAGATACGAAACGGCGCCATCATCGCTCGAGCCGTACGTGACGGCCTTGGCATCGCAGATGTCGGTACGATCCTCGGCCACGGCTCGTACGCCATGGTCGCCTCTATCGGCCGTGGCCAAGTGCTCAAGCTCACGACAGACCCAAACGATGTGCTTGCTGCGAGCATGGTTGCTGCTCACCCGCTGCCACACTCCGTGCACATCGACGGTGCGTGGTTCATCCGTGGGGCACGCGTTGGGAACTCGCGCGTCGGTGCCATCCTCGCTGAGAAGCTCGACAAGCTGCCCAACGCCGAAAGCCTTCAATGGCTGAATGATCTCGTGAGTGAGATCAAGATCAAGCATCACGCTGCTTCATGGGCGCTCATCGAGATGTCGCCCGAGAGATCGCGCGAAGTGCTCCGTCGTGCGTCTTACGAGCTCGCCAACCGGCTTCAATACGCAGACGATCCTGTTTTCTGGCAGATTGCTGAGGGCATCGAAGAGCTTCGCGACCTCGGCATCTACACCGTGGATGTGCATCTCGGGAATGTCGGCTACGACCGTCACGAAGATCGGTACAAGATCTTCGACTTCGGTTTGTCACGTCCGCCTGCGATACGTGCACCCGTTCTCCGGCCCGGTCTCTACGGTGTCGTTCCGGTCGCTGCCGAAGAGTTCTGGCTCTGAACGATGATAGTTATTCAGCGCCGTCCGATCTTTCAGAAGGCGCAGCAAGGTTGGTCTCCGTATCAAGAGTTCGGAAGGCACACCGCTGCGATGACGTGCCCCGTCTGCGGACGCGTATTCAGTCTGTTGAACCATCGCATCTCCACAGATGGAGCTGTTTCACCCTCCGTCGTCTGCCCGTGGTCTTGCACGTTCCACGTCTTTCTTCGGTTGAATGACTGGAACTCACCGACTTGACCCTTGCGCTGCAATACAGTCGTGCTTAGGAGTGAACGTCATGCGAAAGAGGAAGCCCGGTCCCACGCCTGCACCCGCTCCCGAGCCGACGAAGGCTCCGCAGACCAAGAAAGGTCGCAAGAAGGTGTGGGAAGCGGAACCGGTGCCCGTCGCGACCGAAGCTCCGAACGCAGGACCGCAGACGCCGTTCAACATCCCGCCCGAAGTGTTCGCGAAGATGGGCGAGGGATTGCAGGTATTTGCCAAAGACCCGATGCTCACCGAAGTGATGCCGTGGGGCTTGGCTGGCTTCGCCATCGGCGCCCTCTCCGGTCTCGTCGTCTACGCGAAGAAGTACAGCATCACGCGCGCCATCGAGGAGCTCGACCTGTACGTCATCGAGCTGGAGAGAGACGCGAAGGACAAGAAGGTCGCTCAGACCGTTCGCACGCAGATCGCCACGCACCTCATGAGGCTCGCAGATCTCCGCGAACGCCTCGTCGCGCTCGAGCCCAAGAAGAACGAAGTCGAAGGCTGCTGTGGTGAGCCCGTCAAGGTCGAGGTCACGCACACACCCGCTCCGAAGAACGAGCCGGCTCCGAAGAAGCAGGCCAAGCGCAAGCGCAAGCGCCGTTACGGACCTCACGTACACGGACGTGCGTAGCCACCTTCGTGGCTTCCTTGTCGTTCCCTACTTGACGGTCACGGTGATCTGGAACGCGTCGACCGCTTGATTGGTGGCGGAGAGGTAGTTGAAGACGAGCGTGGTTGTGCCCGCGCTCTGTCCTTGGAACGCGAAGGTGCCTCCGTTCAGGCTCGGATCGAAGAGCGGACGGACGATCGAAGTATCGCCGCTGGCAAACGCCCAGTGGTATCCGGTGCTGCCATTTGCGGGTGGAAGCGTGATGTTCACCGCTTGACCGACTTTGATCGTGCCGCTCTTGCCGGCGTCGTTGGGCCACTTGAAGTCCAGCGGTGCAACGGTTGGTAGATTCTGACTGAGCTTGTAGAGGAGGTACCCGGCACCTCCGAAGATGGCCAAGCCGGCGATGACGAAGAACGCGGTACCGCCTCCGCTCTCGCTCTCGTCTTCCTTTGGAACTACATCCGGGTTCGGCGTCTCGTGAGCGTGCTTGAAGTATTGGATGCGTTGCTCTTGACGCTCGACCCACCACGCCGGCGGTTTGCCTGTGCCACGCCAGTAGGCGAGAGGTCGGTGGGTCTTGCGACTTACGAGTGCCCAGCGCCCACCAACCTTTTGAACGACGTTCTCTTGGTAGATCTCGAGGTGGTCCACGTGCTCGATGGTACCGGAAAAGCGAGTTGAAAGCCCATCGCGTTGCCAACCAGCAAGAAATTCGACACGAAACGCGCTTTACAAACGAGATGCAAAGGCTTAGCTTCGGGCCTTGGTGGCGTGCGGGCTTGAGGCTTGAAGTCCCGAGCGGTACTCTTCTGCGCGATGACAACGATCCCCACCCTCACGTCAGATGACCTTTTCGAAGGTACTTCCGAAGGCGCACCCACGTGCGGATGCGGCGCAAAAGCCGTGTCTGTTGCGAAGGAGCTCACGATCAAAGCAGCAGGCGAACGGCTAGAAGCCATCGCCGAGCCCACATCAATCGAGCCTGCGGCCGAACCACTCGCGGCATCGGAGTCTCCGAAGGCTGGTGCTCCTGTATGCATGCCGTGGGTTCGCATCGAGCGCGATGTCGGACGCATGCGTCAGTGCATGAAGCTCGCCGAGAAGCTCGGACGCATCGAGACGAGCGAGCAGCTCTACGAGATCATCCGTGGACAGATGGAGCGCGAAGACCAGGAGGTCTACTACGTCATCGCGCTCGACACGCAGCTCTACTTGCGTGGCATTGCCGAGATCGCACGAGGAGCGCGCGATCGTGTGCTCACGCCCATCCAAGACACGGTGCGCTACGCGCTCGCCTTCGCGCTTTATTACGGCGCGATGGGTATCGCCATCGCACACAACCATCCGAGCGGCAAGACAAAGCCGAGCGACGCAGACAAGGACGTGACGAAGGCCGTGCAGCATGCCTGCGAGGTCAATGAGCTCCTCTTCGTCGATCACATCATCGTCGGCATCAACGGCTACTACTCATTCCGAGATGGCCGCGAACACGTCATGGTCCCTGAACAACAACAAGCCGCAGCGGAAACTCCGCGTCGGCGTCGTCGCTAGCCGCGACATCCACTACCGGAGTTCTCATGACCGTCATCAGCGTCCCCAGCAACCACAACAAGCCGGTGATCCGAGAGCAGATCATCTCCGTCGTCGAGCACAGCGGCGTGACTTGGCAGGTCGGGCAACCTGTTCCGGGCAGCGACGACACGAAGATCATCAAGATGTTCCTCGTCGATGGCATGGTCGAAGTGTTCGCGGCGCCCATTCCGGGTTCTCCGCTCGATCAGATGCAGCAAGGTCTCCACTTCACGGTCTTCCCGCTCAGCGTCAAGTTGACGGCTGGCGTCGCGCGCTTCGATCACTGGAAGGAGATCATGGCCGAGACCGAGCTCCGATCGCTCCTCCAGTACGAGGAAGAGGAAGAGGAGGAAGAGGAGGAAGAGGAAGAGGAGGAAACGGCGACGCAGCAGCCGCCGGTGCCGACGGGCTTCGCAACCGGTCCGGGAGCAGGTGCACCGCTGCCGGCACAAGGATTCTCGCCGCCACAGCAACCGGCCTTTGCACCGCCACCGCAACCCTCGTACGTTCCGCACATGCCGCCTCCCGCAGCAGCGGCTCCTGCTCCGGCACCAGCACCGGCAACCGGTACTTCGGCGTCCGACAGCGGTTCCTGATCCGACTGCGGCACGAGGTCTGGCATGGCTGCTCCCTTCCCCACGACATTGGATCTGGTCTACGACGTCGCACCCGTCGGTCCGGTGTCGATGGCACAACTCCTTGCAGCACTCGCTGCGGTGAGTTTGCCGACGCAGGATGTGCTCTCCATTGGCGTGACGCTCACGAGCGACACCACGATCAACTTCGCGGGTCTCGCGCGTCGCGATCTCAAGTTCTCTCTCTTGCCACCGTTCAAGCCGAGCACTGTTCCTGCTCCGCCTGAAGCGCCGGGTACGTTTCGAGGATCACTCGTCAGCTCGAGCCCCAACGACGTGCAAGGAGGTTCGGGCTGTCAGCAGTTCAGGATCGACTACCTCGATCAGGACTTTCTTCCTCAGTACGAGATCGTCACGCCGAACGGGACAACACCGCAGAACCTCACGTCCAAGAAGAAGGTCACGATCACGCAGATCACTCCGACGATCGGCAGCCCGTCGGGACTCATCTACGTGTTCTCGGGACTCGCAGGTACGGGGCTTCTCCTCGGCATCGGGACGGGACCTATCTTCGGTTCGACGCTCCAGAACTTTCAAGGTTCGATTGTGTCGTCGAATCCGAACGACACCCTGGCGGGTATCGGCGCGCAGACGATCAAGATCACCTACCTCGACAAAACGGGTGCGGGTCCGTTCACGGAGAACGTGAACCTCAACGGCACGACACCCGTGGACCTCGTGAACCTGAACCACGCCACGATCACCAACATGGAGCTCGTGTCTGTGGGCGCTTTCGGATCGAGCTGCGGGATCATCTCGATCTTCACAGGACTGGGTCAAACGGGAGGTTTGGCCGGCTTCCTTGGCCAATCGTTCTTCCAGTTCTTCCCGCAACAGACGGTGGTCGCTGCTGCCATCGTTCCTCCCAACAGTGCTCCCCAAAGCGGTTCAGGCGGCGGAAGCTCGGCGTACGTGGTGGGTGCTGGTGGCGTTACACCCGTGCCCAAGTTCCTTGGAACTCCTACGAACGTTTCTCCCGATTCGCCACCAAACCAACCGGCGCCTCTGAACGTGCCTCCCGGCACGATCATCGCTGCGGATACTTCTGCGCCGTTCCGTGGCATCTACACGCAAATCATCGGTGCTGCGCTCGTGTCGCAAGTGATCGCACGAGACCCAGTATTCTCGTGAGGAGACTCCATGCCGCGTCGTAAAAAAGAAGCAAACGGATCGACCGATCTCGATGTGAGCGTCGGCGATGTGACCGCAGAAGTTTTCCCCGAAGGCGTTCCCAAGAACGACGACGGATCGGTTGCGTCCGACGTCGGCATCTCCGTCGAGGAAGCGCGCAAAGCAGGCGCGGTTGGACCCGAGAGCGCGAAGTACAACCGCGACGTCGCGAAGAAGATCCACCAGAAGCAGCAAGGCAAGACGGACATCCGGTGGGGTGAGAGCGAAGCGATCCACGTCTACGATCTCGTCAAGCAGACGTTTCCGACGTCGATGATCCAGATCTACGTCCAGCGGACGGAGCCCGATCAGCAAGACTTCCGACCGTTTCCGATGTCGTCATGCAAGAGCAGCGCAGAGTTCTACGACCGCGTGATGACGACGATGCACAAGCAGAGTCCTGCGGCGAGCTACACCGTGCGTTTCAAGGAAGCGAACGGTTCGGAGCGTGGACGCGGCTACTTGCGCATGCCCGACACCACGGCGGAAACACCCCAACCGAAAGCAGTGCCCGAGATGCAGCAACCGCAGAATCCGTTCGGCTTCCAAGGTGGCTACGGTCCTCAAGGCGGCTACGGTCCTCAAGGCGGCTACGGTCCTCAAGGCGGCTACGGTCCTCAAGGTGGCTATGGTCCGCAAGGTGGATACGGTCCGCAAGGTAACTACGGTCCGCCAAACAGCGGGTACGTACCGGGCTTCGGCTACCAGCAGCAACAGCAGCCACAGCAACAACCGCAACAACAGCAACCACCGCAGCAACCTGCTCCTGCACCGGTGGCTGCTGCGCCCGCCCCACCTGCGCCGGCGCCGATCGCTCCTGCACCAGCTCCGCAGCCGCAGCTCGCGCAACAATACGCGCCACAACAGCAATATCAGCAACCAGACCCGCGTTTCGTGAGTGCCATCGCGGCAACACACGAAGAGCTTAGAGAGAGCCGTGGTCTCATCCAGCAGCAGCAACTCGCGCTCGCACAAGTGATGGGTGAACTTGCTGAGATGAAGCGCCAGGATGCCATGCGCGCTCAGCAAGACGCCACGCGCGCACAGCAGCCACAGCAAGTACAAGTGCAGCCGCAACCGCCTGCTCCGATTCCGGCTCCCACACCTGCGGCAGTCCCGCAGCCGATCATCGTGCAGATGCCAGCGATGGGGCAGCAGCAACCGTACGCACCGATGGGTCCACAACAGTCGTACGCACAACAATCGTTCGCCGAAGCTCCGCGCGAACCCATCGGGTTCGGTGCGCACGTCCCGATGGCGGCTCCACCGCCACCGCCGCGTCGCGCGCCTGCACCGCCGCAGCAATACGCGCAGCCCGACTACGGACAACCCGACTACGGCCCGTACGCGCCTCAACCACCAATGCAGCCGGGCTACGCGCAGCAACCGCCACCCGGTTACCCTCAGCAGCAGTATGCGCAACCGCCGCAGCAGCCGTACCCGCAACAACCGCCACAACAGTACGCGCAGCAACAGCAGCCGTATCCGCCGCAGCAACAGCAGTACGCGCAGCAGCCGTATCCGCAGCAACCGCCGCCACAATACGCGCAGCAACCGTACCCGCCGCAGCAACAGTACGCACAGCCCCAACAGCCTCCGGGTGCTCCGCCTCCGGCACGCAACGGTTGGGGAGGCGTCGGTGCTCCGCCGCCCGCTGCTGCACCGGCAGTTGCTCAAGCAGCTCCCGCTCCGACGCAAGATGCGATGGCGCAGATGCAGCACACCGTCGGTCAGACCGTCGGCATGATCGGAAGCATGGCCAAGGCCGTCGCCGACATCAAGAAGGCTGTCGGAGCGAACGAAGAGATCGAGTACGAAGACGATCCATCACCGCCGTCTCCGCAACAACTGCAACATCAGCAACAGATGGCGGGTGCCTACGCACCGGTTCAACCAGCAGCTCAAGAAAAGCCGGCACCGTTCAACGTCATGCAACTCGGTCAGACTCCTGATTCGCCCATGTGGGCGTACAACGAAGACGGGACGCCCAACGTCACAGGCATCATCCTCGGCAACTTGCCGAAAGCGGGACCGTGGTTGCGTGGTCTCGCGGATGGTGTCGCGAGCGTCGTCCGTACGCAGAACATGCAGCGCGATCCTCAACTCGGATTGGGACAGACGCCGCACGTGTTGCCTCAGCACGAAGAGCATCAGCAATCGATGCATCAACAACCACCGATGCAGCAACAGCATCACAATCCGTTCGTGCCTCCGGCGCACTTCGATCAAGGACCGCCGCAGTCGCCCTACGTACCCGCACCGGTGCAGCAGCAGACACAGCTTCGTCACGGTCCACGCCCGGCGCCGGCAGCACCATCCTCGAGCTTCATGCCGTCCATGGATGCAGTTCGACAAGCCGTGACCGGTTCGCAATAAAAAGTCGTGCGAACACGCAAAAGCGTGTGTCGACGAACGACAAGGAAGCCACGATAGGGAGGACGCTGCGTTCGTCTTTCCGTTTTGATGGTAGAGTCGTGTCATGCCCGGCACGCGCATCGGTCTTGGCGACGATCTGTCGGATCTCTTGGCCCTTGCTACGCAGGACCCGACTGTCAATTCCGTCGTCCAGCAGGTCAAGCAACAAGCTGCGGCCGAAGGTGCAAACACGCCTCAAGAGCTCGATGCGCGACTGCACACGCTCGCCTCGAGCTACTACAACCTGATCTCGCAGGAAATCGGTGTCGATCCGAAGGACGCACTAGGTGCGGCACAGAAGTACGTTCACGTCGCGCACACCATTCAAGGAGCGATCGAGAACGTAGAAGGGCTCGTGCAAGCTGCGGAAGCAGGAGCGCCTCCTTCGCAGATCGTCCAATCGTTTACGGGCTTGATGATCGGAACGCTCGTCGCAACGGGCGCGCTGACGGCTGGTGTTGGAGCTGCCATCGTTGGTGCTGTTGTGGTCGTTGGGATGATTCTCGACAAGCTCGGTCTCTTCGGTGGTCATCCGAGCGGAACGGAAGTCTGTCCCGGCATTACGTGTGATCCAGCTCCGAAGTACGTCGTCAACTGCATCTGCGTGTACGCCGATCCAGTGACGTCGCCAGCGAGCCCGCACTGGAAGCACTTCCCTGATCCGAACAACACGGATGACGTGGGTTGGTTCAAGTACGAGACCTTGGTCTCGTGGCACGGCGATACGTGGTTGCACAACTGCGGAGGCATGAACGGCTGCAAGTACCGCCCCATCGACACCTTCGGTGCATGGAAGTGGTTCGAGTGCGAGCAGAAGCTCGACGGAGCAGGCGGCGATTTCCAGAAGATGTTTTGGGGCGCGTGGAAAGCGAACCAAGAGATGCTCCTCAACGGTCTCAAGCCGATTGATGACTGGAAGGTGCTCGTCAACGTGCTGCGCATTTGGAATCGTGCCCACAGCGCGGGCAGTGACGTCACGTTCCAACCTACGAAGGCGGGTGATGTTTCGTGGCCGATCTATCCCGGCGGTGGCAACTGCCCGGGGAACGCGCCGGCTCCGTATTTCACGACGCTCATCAACGCCATCATCAACAACATGCCGCAGGAGTTGGTGAACGGCGCTTTCGTTATTCACGGTGGTCCGAAAAAGGTCATCGCACCGAAAGCCATCGGAAAGAGCTTGCACTGCGCGCTGCATCCAGAGGCATGTGCGGCGGTGGGAGCTATCGCTGATTTGTCGACGACATCGAAACCGGGAGCGCCGATGTCGACGGGCGCGAAGGTTGTGATCGGAATCGGTGTCGTGGGTGCTGCCGCGACGGGCGGTCTCTGGTGGTATGCGCATCGGCATCACATGACGATGATGCAAGCCGCGAAAAGCCTCGTTCCGCATCGTCATCCCAGCCCACATGCACTACCGCCTCGTCGACGTCGAGGACGCGAAGAAGTCTTCGAAAATCCTCCTACGTTGCCACCGGAAGGCATGCAGCCCGAACAGTTCTCGAGGGGTACGCGCAAGACTTCTCCTCGACAACCGCCAAAGCGCCGCGTTTCGTTTCGAGTACGTTTGGATGTGAGTCCTGCGTACGAATCTGTCGTGTTGTTTCCCAACGGCACGGCAATCCTCTATCGTAAGCGGTACCCCGTCGTGAAATTCCGCCCGGCACCGTACCAGTTGGGCAAGATTCGTCATGGTGAGGGAGAGCTCTTCATCTACGCGGATCAAATTCTCGAAAGCTTGGTAGGTCGATAGCTATGGAAAAGGAAAATCTCGGTCTCGGTGCGCCCCTAGACCTCATCGCGCAGCTCACATCTGCGATGGTGAGTTTGCAGGACTCGATCACGGGTCCTCAGAATGGCGTCAAGACTTCTCTTGATGCGATCTCGGGGACGTGGAACGCACCTGCGACACCGCCGCCGCCTGCCAACAGCCAAGCTGCGATTTCAGCGGAGCTTGCAGCGAGCTCGGACGTCGCGATCGGGCCATCCGTCACTCCACGTCTTCAAGCTCTCGGTCAGTCCCTCACGGCTGCCGATGGACAAGCAGCTACGACGGCGAGCAACTTCGGAATCGCTTACGTAGCAGCCAACGCGTTGGCGACCGACTACCAGACGCTTCAGCAGACCAACCAGCAGCTCGCGTCGGACAAACAGCAGTACGGACAAGCGATCCAAACGCTCTACGCGGCTGCTGGATACACCGACTACGCGACGCCTGTGGGTACCGTCGCAAGCGCCATCGGTACGTTGAAGACGCAAACGCAGGCGCAGCAGCAACAGATCCAACAGCTCCAGCAGCAGGTTCAGAAGCTTCAATCACCGGCTCCTGCGGCTACGACACCGGCAACGAACGCGCCGCTGCCTCTCTTCAACACCACAACCATCCTCGCGGGCATCGCGGCTCTCGCTGTGATCGGTGGCGGCATCTGGTGGTACACGAACGAGCAGAAAAAGAAGAAGCAACTCGGACCCGGACAGAGCCACCGTACCGGGCCGATGAGCCAACGTACGACTGTGCCGTCACCCGCTCCTTCGATGGAAGAGCAGCTTCCGCCTGCTTCGCGACCCGCTCGTCACAGCTTCCCGATGTCGTCTCGACCGAATGCTACGGCTCGAGCTCTCATGCCGCGCTCCACCCAGGCGCGCGCTCTCCCGCCGGGTCGCACCGGCAAGCGTTCGTAAGGAGGAATCGCGTCATGCATCTCACGCCCAACAAAAGAATCGGTCTCGTCGCTGGTGGCTCTCTCGTCGCGGGTATCCTCACGACGTTCCTCGCCAAGAAGGTCATGGCCAAGACCCATGCAGTGGCTCCGGGGCCGCAGGGTCCTCAGACCATCACGGCAACCGACCAGGATTCGGGCAAGAGCTACTCGCTTCAAGTCGGAGACAATCTCGTCATCAAGCTGCCGGCCAACCCGGCTTCGGGATCGGATTGGCAGATGACGGCGGTGGGCGAGTCCATCATCGGCAACGCGACACCGACCTTCGTGCCGGCTACGGGCGGTGCACCCGGAGGTACGGACGTCTGGACCGTCGCTGCGAAGAAGGGCGGCACCACAACCCTCACCGCGACGTACGCTCCCGTCGGTGGCCTTCCGACGAAGACGGTGCACTACACCGTAACGGTCGCCGGCGCCGATCAGAAGACAGAGCAACCGACGCAAGTGAAGATCAACTGGCTGCCGGTGAGCACGCTCACACCCAGCGGTCTCTACTTGTTCGCAGGACCGGCCGCTGGCTTCGCTGATCGCGCAGCGCTCCTCGCAGCTCTTCAGAACGCTGGATGGACGAACGTCGCCGTCAACTACTTCGGACCCGGCAACGATCCGGCTACTGCATGGCCCGCAGAGATGCCGTGGCCCGCCCTGTCTTCTGACGAAGCACAGATGTACGTCGCCGGTGGCACGTACTCGGGTTCGGCACCGTCTCCGGTCGCGCAAGGCTTGGTCGTGTACCAGCTCGGTGCCGCAGTGACGGTGCCGGCGACGCCCACGGTCGTTCCCTACAAGGGCACGAACATTCTCGTCGTTTCGACGGGACAGATCTGGATCGCCAACGCGAAGTGCACGAAGCACGACCTGCAAACGCTCCTCGGCGATTCGACGGGTCTCGCCATCGGCTCGAGCGCACAAGAAGTCACGACCAAGATGTCGGTGTGGCTCGACACGAACTGCCAGTGATCGACAGTCGCTAGGAGAGTTCCATGAGCGAGTTTGCACCGTCCATCGATGCAGCCAAAAGCGCGCTCGGTGCTGCGACACCGATCGATGTGCGTGCACATCCCGGTGGAGCGGCTGGTGCCAAGGTCTCGCTCGACGAAGTGGCTGCACGCGTACGCAAGGGTCGACTCGATCCTCGCGTACGCGCATGGGCCATTCGCAGCATCAAAGAAGCGGGCGAACCGAGAACTGTTCAAGGTCAGGCACAAGCTCTTCTCGATGCTCTTCGCAAGGCGACGACATACGTGCAGGACCCGATCAACGCCGAGTTCATGCAAGCCGCAGCAGAAACACTTTGCCTCGACGACAAGGGGCTCTGCTTCAAGGGCGGAGACTGCTTCCCGAAGGGAACGCTTCTCCTTCGTGACGACTACAAGCTCGTCCCGATCGAGGACATCAAGCCCGGCGACCGCATTTGGGGCTACGACAAGTGGACTCGCGTCGAGGGCAAGAAGTTCAAGGGTGTTCTGCCTGTCGACGCCGTTATCCTCAACAACGGTTCGGCAGTCCAGCTCACGAAGGATCACAAGGTCTACGTCGCGTACTGTGATCGCCACGCCAATCGCAGTGAAGACACACCGGGTTGTGGGTGCTCTCTCGAGGAGCGTCGAATCGAACGCGTGTGTGTGAGTGAGCTCCGGTCGAAGGACGTCGTGCTTCAGCCGAAGCGCTTGCCTTTCGGAGCAGAATCGCTCGATGTCGATCGCGCTTATGTCGAGGGTCTCTACGTCGCGGACGGTTGGTGCGAGGACTACCGCTTCAGCATCTCAGGACAGGATGGCCAGCCAAAGGAAGAGCAGAAGCGCGAAGTGAAGGCGATCTGCGAGCGCCTCGGCATCGAGACCTACTGGCATCGCAAGCACATCCGCGTGAAAGATTCCGAGTGGACGCTTCGCATGCAGGAAATGGGGCTTCACGCGCCCGAGAAGCACCTCCTGTCGATCAATCTCGATGAAGCGGCTGCGGCAGCAACCCTTCGAGGAGTGCTCGCCGACAGCGGTGAAAATGCCGGCGGCGGCAGCACCTTCACAACAACCTCCCACGAGCTCTTCACGCAGACACGCGTGCTTCTACGCATGTTTGGCAAGGCATGCAGTTCTCGGTACGTCGTCAAGCACGGCGGGCTCGGAAAGAATCCGATCTGGCGCCTCGGCATCCGTGATCCGAAAGAGAAGGCCGAGAAAATTCTCCGTGTGAAGGAGGTCGAGCGCGCGATCGACGAGGTCGCTTGCTACGATATCCAGACCGAAGATCACTTCGTCTACCTGCCCGAGCACGACATCACGGTTTCGAACTGCGACGATCTCGTGATCGCGTACGGTTCCGCAGCTTCGTCCATCGGCATCCCCACCAAAGTCGTTGGCCAATCGTTCGACGCCAGCGGTGTGCCTACGCACGTCATTGCAGCCGTCCAGGACATCAAGAGCGGCACGTGGTACCGCGTCGACCCGTCGAGCAAGTACGACGTCGGCAGCTACTTCCCCGCGACGAAGGAAGTCTGGATCGATCCGATGTCTGGTGGGGAAGGTGAGGTTGGCATGATGGGCGGTGAGTTCGTGGGCGTCGGACGTCCTCCAGTGGATTGGGATCTCGGACTCGCTGGTCCTCCTCTCGGTCTCGGGGACTACACGGAGGCTGAACGCCGAGCGATCTTCGACGGTGCTACGACATCACTCCAAACAGCCGTCTTCAAGCTCCAAAGCAGCCTCATCGATCTGCGCACCTCGAAGGATCAAGCCAACCAGATGCGCTTGATCCTCAACCCGGAAAACCCATTCGATCCCGAACCGGCAAGCCCCATCAAGGACGTCTCGGATTTTCTATCGGGAGGTGCATGGACCCTGTCGATGTCCAACGTCTGTGATCGATTGATCGATCTCGGACTCAAGCTCACATCAGCAGGACAAGAAGCGCTCAACGGTGCGCGTCGCATCCTCGTCGACAACGCAACGCGAGACGCCTATCTCGAAGCCACCGATCAAGACCCGTGGCATCTGCACGCGGTTCTTCGAACGTCGACCGACAGCATTCTCGCGTTTCTCGAGAAGCCATCCTCTATTTCTCCCACGCTCATCGCCTTCGCTACCGTCGCGCTGGCGCCATTCTCGCCGCTCATTCCACTGGCGCTCGCTGTCGGTACGTTCACCGACGGCTACCAGTACCTCTTCTCCTACAAGGACAAGCAGATCGACGTCCGACGCATCGTCGGTGGCTTCTCGAGCAAGAGTGGTCAAGCGTTGTCGCCTCAAGAAGTACAAGCGCGTGTGCAGAGTGCGCAGACGACGGGTGTACAGGGACGTGGGCTCGGCATCGCACCCGTGGTCATTGCCATCATCGCGGCGGCGTCCGTCGTCAGCATCGCGCTCGTGTCAATCGCCACCTATTACATCGTGGCCAAACTCTGTGACCAAGCCACGGCTGCCGCAAAGGAAGCGACCAGCCAAGCCGTTATGCAATGCATCACGAGCGGCAAGTGCACCGTTGAACAAGGCAAGACACTTCTCCAAACCCTCTCGGACAACCGCGTCGCAGAGACCAAAGCAGAGGAAGAAAAGAACAAAGCCGATCCCTTCGCCAACGCGCTCGGCAGCCTCGGCAAGATGGTCACGTGGCTCGTGATCGGTGGTGTCGTCATCACCGGCGTCGTCATCGGAGCGCCCCTCATCAAAGAGGGTGTGAGCGAGCTCACCGAATGGGCGAAGGCACGGCGTCAACAGCTCAAAGCCGAACGCGAACGAAAGTCGCTACCGCCTCCCGCGCCGCGTTCCTTGCCACCGATTTCTCCGCCACCGCGTCGTGCACCAGCACGAACGCTTCCGGGGATCGCACCGCTTCCTACGGCGGCCGAAGGTTACTTCCAGAACCCTCGTCCTCGCCGTGCTCGGCGACGCCACGCCTAGTCCTCGTGGCTTCCTTGTCGTTCCCGTTCTCAGGAGCTCGTCGATGACTATCCTCATCAAAGGAGACCACGTTCGCTTCGAGATGACTGATGGCTCGATGGTGACGCTTCCCGTAGAGCACGGAATCATCCACGACCCGGAGGGCTATCAGCTTCCGTACTGCGATGTGTACTTCGGTCCGTTCGAAGTGATGCGGCAGCGTGTTGAGCTCACGAAGAAAGCCAAGGCGTATTTCGGACGTGGCTACGAAGGGCAGCGCGCCATCGTCGATGTGCCATTCGAAGGTCCGTGGGAACCGATCGGCAAGAGCGTCCAGATTTTCTACAAACGTCGTGGCAAGGATCAGCGAAAGTTTTTCCATCCACAGACACAGCCTGTAGCGATCTCACGCTGCGTAGTTCGAGACATCACGCATTACAGGCTGGAGCTCCACAACGGTTGTGTGCTCGATGATCGAGGCTTTGTGCGCGATTGATGCAGCTCGATTTAGCAAAGGATGATCGAGAAGCATTTCACGAGCTGATCGATGGATTGCTACTCGGTGACGGTGCCATCTCTGAGGGTGGCAGCTTGATGATTGGTCAAACTGCTCGACGGGTTGGGTGGCTGTACCAGATCCAACGTGTCTTGAAGCAGTTCGGATGTGCTTCGAAGATGAGCTCACGTCCGGCTAAATGGGTTCGGATCAAGGGCAAGAAGACACGTGTTCGTAAATCATTCACGCTTTGGACTCCTGTTTTCCATGAGTTCAAGGTCGAGCGTGCGCGTTGGTATCCAGCGAACAGGAAGCACGTCCCGAACGACGTACGTATGACGTCGAGATCCATCGCTCATTGGTTTGCTGGTGATGGTTGTGGAACGCGCAAAGGACACTTGTTCTTCTGCACGGATTCTTTCTCAGCACGAGAAGTCGATGACTTGATCGTGAAACTCCCGGTGGAAGCTCGCCGCATCAAGGGTGCGTGTGGATGGCACATTCATGTCACGAAGTACGACGAAGCATTCGAGCTCGCGCGTACGATCCGACAACGCTTACCGCGTTGTTGTCTGTACAAGCTGAAAGGCGTGCACAAGAAGCAGCCGCGTGTGCGCAAATTGAAGTTGTCAGCCACACAGATCCGAAGTGCTTGTGTGTTACGTCTACGTGGATGGACTGCGGCGCGGGTAGCAAAACGATTCGGTGTGGCTCGGGTCACAATGAACAAGTATTTGCCGGGTTTGCCTAGAGCTCGACATCACTTGATCTAGGCCGAAGACCTCTAAGAAACCTTTTCAAATGAAAAGGTTGAATCTGTTGCACTCGACAAGAAAGATCGGTTAGCCTTTCGGCAACGGTTGGTTGTCGCCGTTCGAGCACGATCTTCATGAGCGGAAAGAAGCTCAAAAGCTACATCGAGGCGATGGCTTCGTTCAGGGGTGGCAATCAACATGCTGCCGTTGTCGAAGCGCCGAGACGTCGCAAGAAGAAGTCTGTTCGTTCGGCAATGGCCCTCGTTGCCGGTACGCACAAAAAATTGACCCGTTCGCGCAAAACCGTTAGCGTTTCGAAAGCGCGCCGATCTGCGGGTCATGAGCGCACGACGTCGGGAGTCATCCCGGGAACTACAAAGACAAGGGAGAGCACAATGGCTCGAGTAAAGCGTCGTCGGTCCCTCGCGGCAAAGCGCCGCAAGCGCGATCGGTACGGACACTTCATGGAGCTGGCGAACCCGCGCAAGCGCAAGAAGACGAAGAAGCGTTCGAGCGCGAAGCGTCCGGCCAAGCGTCGCGTCGTGAAGCGCCGCGCCGCGAAGCGCAACCCGCGCCGCCGCTCAGTGAAGCGTACCGTGAAGCGTTCGAGTCCGCGTCGCACGCGCAAGCGCAAGCGCCCGGGTCATCACAAGCACACGGTGCGTCGTCATCTCCGCAAGGTCCGAGGACGCAAGCGCCGCATCGCGGTCAAGCGTCATCGTTCTCACGAAACCGCAGCAGAGGCTCCGCGCAAGCCCGCGCGTCGCCGCCGTCGTCGTGCTCGCGCACGGGAGGAAGTCGCCATGGCCGCAGTGAATCCGCGTCGTCGTCGCAAGCGCCGTCGTGCGCGCGCACGTGAAGAAGTCGTCGTGTACGAGAACCCTCGCCGTCGCGCCAAGCGTCGCGGCAAGAAGCGCAAGGGCGTGCGTGGACGTCGTCGTCACACGGTGCGCGGTCACTACCGCAAGCCGATTCGTCGCCGCAAGACCACGCGCAGCGGCAAGAAGCGCGTGCACGTCAAGAAGCACATGTCGTGGGAGGAGCAGCAGAAGAACGCGCGTCGTCGCAAGCGCCGCCGTGCGCGCGAGGCGGGCGAGATGGTCGTCGCGAATCCGCGCAAGAAGAAGCGTCGCGCGCGTCGCGGTGCATCACGCGCCAGCGTGCCGGCAGTCATCCGTCGCCGTAGCGGCGGGCGCAGCCGCTCCATGCCGGGCGTGATCCGCATCCAGATCGCGGGCCTCAAGTCGCGCCGTTCGGCCGGCAAGCGCCGCAGCAGCGCCAAGCGTCGCAGCAGCAAGCGTCGCGGCTCTCGCAAGACGAAGCGTCGCAGCGGCAGCAAGCGCCGCAGCGGCACGACCCGCAAGAGCGGGTGGTCGCACTACCCGCCGGGCTACCCGCGTCAGTACCGTGGTGGCTACACCGGGGCGCATCGTCAGCTTCCGCCGGCAAGCGAGTTCTTCGAGAACCCGCGCTGGGACGAGGGAGAAGAGGACATGGGCCTCTCGAACCCGCTGTCGGGTGGTGAGCTCGCGCTCGCCTTCGTCACGGGCGGCATCGGCTTCGCGCTGACCGATCTCCTCGATCGCTACCTCGCGACGTCTGCAACGCCTCCGGCAGGAATGCCGAACGCCGTGGCCGTCATGACGGCTCCGGGCCTCACGCGCATCCTCGCGCAAGCGGGCTTCGCGGCGCTTCCGTTCATCGGAGCGTACTTCGTCAAGCAACCGATGGGACGCGCGGCTCTTCAGGGCCTCGGTCTCGGTGCCGGCATCCACCTCGTCGGACAGCTCATCAAGAGCTACGTCATGGCGAAGGCTCTCAAGGACAACGACACCGGCAAGCGCCTCTACGGCGATGCCATCGCTGCGAACATGCTTACGGCGGCAGCAGCCGGAGCGACCGGTGCAACCGGCGCGACGGGTGGTGCAACCGGCGCAACCGGTGGCGTTCACGGTCTGCCGTTCGGCCTCGGAGCACCGCTCCTCGGCATCGGCGGCGTCAGCGTGCCCTACGGCGTCGGTCGCCCGCCGGCTCGCGCCTACCAGGACGTGGGTCCGCGCGCCGGCGTGCAGGGCGTCGGGCAAGCCTTCGCTCCGACGGGAGCTCCCTACGCTCCGACAACGGGAGTTCTGCCGCTCGGTCCTCACGGTCCGACTCCTGGTGGTCCGGCTCCGGGCGCTCCGGGCGGTGGTGGCGGTGGTCCGTGCGATCCGTGTGCACCGAGCACGGAGCAACAGACAGTCGACTTCGCTGCACGTCACGCATCGGTCGTGGCGTCGGCAGAGACGATGCAGCGCACCCTCGAAGGCGCCTACAGCGCTGCCAAGGACGAGCTCTGCGGACGCGTCGGCGAGCTGCCGACGAACGCAGTTCCGGGAGCGGTTCCCGGAACAGTTGGAGCGCTTCCCACGAACGGTGGAGCGCGCCGCAAGCCCTTCGCGATCTTCCCGGAAGACTGAGGGCATCAGCAACGAACAACGGCACGCTCTCCGCCTTGAAGCGAGAGCAGCAGCACCTCTTGCAGTGAACCAGTGAACCAGGACTCAACGACCTAGCGTCTGCTTATGGCGGCGGGTCAACGAGGGAGAATCTCATGGATATGGTCGAACGCACGAACACACACGGCCGCATGATCGGACTCGGGGCAATGCCCGATGCCGGCGGCAGCATCGCCGATGCAGTCTTCCAGATCGGCTTCACGCAGGTCCCCGTCATCGAGTACGTGACGTGGACGACGAACGTTCCGCTCACCGACATCGAGATCGAGCAGACGTTCGGAGACGAGATCGACGTCCTTCAGAACCCGAAGAGCGTCCAGGGCATCGACTCGGTCGATTCCTCGTTCGTCATGAACGGGATTCTCCAGGTCGACATGCTCGTGATCGGGTTTGGACTGCACGCCTTCGGCGAGCCGCTCTCGTTCTCGCAGAACATCAACTTCCTGACGCCGCTGCCGACGCCGAACTCGAGAACACCGGTCTCGCCGGACGTGTTCACGCAGAACGACGTCCAGGCCCTCGGCCTCGCGGGAGTCTCGACTCCTCCGGTCTCGTACAACCTCAACCCGGCAGAGTTCGAGTGGGGCGTCGCCGACTGGGAAGCGCTCTGGCACCTCGTCAACGCGTACCAGTTCCAGTGGATCATGCAGCAGCGCTACCTGCTCATCAACGAGCTCGCCGCTGACGTGAGCTACTTCGGACCGTACGCGGAAGCCGAAGCAGCAGGCACATCGGACGTACCGCTCCAGCCGTACGTTCGCTCGGCGAACAACCGCTACCGCGCCAAGGGCGGCGGCGGCGTCGCGGTTCCGATCAACTGCCGTCGAGTCGGCTCGGTCAACGGCGCGACCGGCATCACCGGCCTCACCGGCAACGTCGGCGTCTTCCATCCGACGCGCGACTTCGACCTCGTCCCGGTCACCTGGGGCGGAATCCGCAACCAAGGTGGTGCGGCGTGCTGCATGCCGTTCCGCAAGCTGATCCGACCGGTGCTCCTCGAGAAGGGCATCCCGATCGGAATGCTCCTCCGCGTGCAGGACGCCTTCCACCAGGCGCAGATGCAGAAGTTCCTCAGCATCAGCGAGGGCATCGGCAGCAACACGGCAGCGAACGTGGCAATCGACGTCAACCTCGGAGGCTTCACGCCGCCGAACGCGATGCCGGAGCTCACGCTCGACCAGCCGCCGAACCAGTTCGCCGCGCAGTCGGTGCAGACCGACCGCGTGATCGTCAAGGGCGGCACGCTCAAGCTCGCGATCCTCATCAAGGGCTTCGAGCTGTGGGGCCCCTGGAAGGAGTACCTCATCAAGAACGCGGGCGACCGCATCTCGGCGCCCTCGATCACGGGCGGCTCCACGGCAGGGCTCCCGATGGGTCTCGCTCGCTGAGGCCACGCAGCACGCTTCTGGCTGAGCCTCACGGTTCGCCAGAAGCGTGCAGGTAGCGCGCTGCCGCCTGGCACTTCGGCCTGGCGGCAGTGCTCTATCGAACGGTTCGAGAAGGGAAGACTCGGATGGAGCCTAAAGCTCTGAACATCCAAGAGCTCGCGATCTACGATCCGGTCGCGGCCTACGGCATCGTGCTGGGGATTCCTCGGATTCCTATCAGCATGAACGCCGCAGCGATCTTCTCGTCGTTCGCGGTTCCGCAGATTCCCGTCGAAGGAGACCTCGATACCACGATCGCGCAGAGGACGTGGATCGACAACATCAGCTACAGCCTCGCGCAGCCGAACGTCTTCTCCGGCAACGTTTTCAAGACGCTCTACGACGCGATGCTCAAGGCCGCGCCGGGTGTCAGTGTTCAAGTCGCGGTCCACAGCGGTCCGCGCTACCTCGTGAGCCCGCAGTACACACCGCTCGAGAATTTCGCACCGCTGCTCCTTCAGCGTTACCCGGCAGGTTGGCCGCTGTTCAAGCAACAGTCGATCAAGGTGAACTTCATGCTCACCGCGCCGCCGCCGAGCGTGCAACCGAACGGTCCTCCGTACGTGGTCACAATGACGTTCAACGGTTGGCAGTTCCTCGACCACACGCTGGACGAGATGAGTGCCGACAAGGCCGCTGCGTGCCTGAAGAGCATGGGGTTCTTCGTTCCTGACACAGCGTGCGTACGCGGTTCTACGGAGTGCCGCTAACGGCGCGGCCGAGGAGGCAGCGCAACATGCGCGGTACGCGGCACGAGCTATCGACAGTCGGATTCGACGAGAATCTTCAGAACGTCGGCTCTGATCCGTATCGCTCGCCCTACTGGGTCGGCCAGCGTATTCCTGCGTTCGCTCCACCGAACGGTTCTCGGTATTTGTACTTGCTCGCGCTTGCGCGCTTCGGAGCACATACCAAAGGACGTCTCGTTGGTCTTCGCCAGCTCGTGACGATCGGGCAGAACCTCCCGGTCTTCATCGATACAACCATCGCGCCAGCTTCCAACGGGTTGTCACTTCCGCAGCCTGTCATCAACGCTGCAACAGCGGGGTTTCCATCCAGCGGAATCATCCTCGTCACGACGAGCGCTGGCGTTCAAACGGTTGCGTACACGGGGATCACACCTACGTCCTTCACGGGCACCGCTGGAGGCGCCGGCGTGATGTCGACCGGAGGCTTGATCCAAGCCGTGATCGCCAACTACCCGCTCGAGCTCGAGGTCACGAGTCCGTTCTGGAAGTTCGTCGACGGCAACATCTCGTGGCACTTGCGTCGTGTGGGTCCGCTCTACCAGAACACGACAGCCACTACGAGAAACGCTGAAGGACTTCAATTCCTCTACGGGCAGACGCCTGCGCTGCTCTTTCAGCGCGCTCCTGCTGACCTCGGCGGCTACAACCCGCCTTACGGTGGCCAGCCGCCCGGCAACATTCTCGTGCCCGATCTCGCAACGTTTCACGACTTGCGCTTCTTTTGGAAGAGTGACGATGCGTGGAGCTCACTCGACATCGAGTTCGAAGGCCCGTGCGACATCGCTCTCTTCGCGAGCGTGAAGCAGACCGATCCGACTACACGCACGCCGCTCGTCATCCCACCGGGAGTGAAGCTCTCAACGCTTCAACGCGAAGACGCGTTCATCGCGACACCACAAGCTCCGCTCAATCCTCAGCAAGAGATCGGTGTTGCTCCCAACGCTATCTATTGGCGTATCGGAGGAAGTCTCATCTTCGAAGAAGAGAACTTCGTCAGGACTCCGCGCGAGCTCGAAGAGACACCCGAGGAAGAAGATCCGCTTTGCCAGAACATGCTTCACGCTGGACCCAGCAATGGTCCTGGTGGAGGTGGCAGTGCTGACGGTGGTGACGGTGACCGACAAGGAAGCCACGAAGAGGCTTCGGGCGCCGGAAGTAAGGGTGGCAAAGGTAGCGGGGGCGGCAAGATCGGTCGCGTTGGAAAGAGAGTCGCGCGATGAACAGCAACAACGGTTTGAGCGACGCGGACGGTCTCGGCAGAGGCGGTGGTGGCGGTCACAGCGGTGGTGGAGGCCATGGTGGCGGAGGTCACGGTGGCGGTGCTCCGCATGGCGGTGGTGGTCACGGTGCGCCGCACGCTGCTCCTCCGCATGGTGGCGGTCACGCACCGGCTGCTCCGCATGGTGGTGGTCACGCAGCGCCACACGCTCCTCCGCACGGTCCCAAAGGTCACAAGGGTCCTGGCAAAGGCGGTGGCGGAGGTGGCGGTGGAGGCGGAGGTCACGGCCCCGGTGGATGGTGGGGCGGCAAATGGTGGGGCTCAGGATGGTGGGGCCCAGGATGGTGGGGCCCTGGTTGGTGGGGCCCCGGTTGGTGGGGCCCAGGATGGTGGAACAGCGGTTACGGCGACATCTACATCAACACAACAGTTGCCGGACGTACGTGCGATACGTGGTCTGCGCCGTTGTCGACGTGCAGCAGTACGAACCCGCAGCCGTGCGTCACCCAAGCGCTACTCGACGCTGCATACAGCGCGTTGTCTGCCAACAACATGCAACCGGTGGTACAACAGTTTACGGACGGTAACGTTTATCTTTACTCGTTCGAAGACCGTCAGATTTTCATCCGGCTCTGCACTCACTTTTCAACAGGCACCGTTGGTGCACAGGGAGCTACGACCATGCACACGTACCGAGTTCAAGCCGGCCAGACCCCGATGCAGATCGCAGTGGCGTTTACCGGCGATCCGAATCGAGTGACAGAGCTCGTTCGTGCCAACCCGAACAAGCCCGCCATGTGGGTCGGGAATGTGCTCACGTTCCGCAGCCTGCAAGCAGGCGAGATGTTGCACCTGCCTGCGTCGTGGCATCGCCATGGCGTCGCTGCCAGCCCTACGGGTGGTCAGCACTGGGGTGACCTTCCCATGGGTCAGGGTCTCTTCACGACGCCGATGGCAGGAGGCAGCCAAGTGTTCGGGCTCGCGGGCAACTCACAACTCGGACAGCAGCAAGGCGATGCGATGATCGTGGCGGCTGCGTACGCCGAGAACGCGGCGAGCGGTTGGTCGTCTTCCTTTCCTCGCGGTGGGGACGCCGGTGACGTGCAAGATCTCGTGACGCCGAACGACAACATGGCCGGCATCTCGGGCACGGTGTACGTGCAGTTCAAGGACCCGCCCAATGCACAGGTCTGGAAGTTCAACAAACAGACTCAGTACATGCAGGCGGGTCACGTCGATCAGGGCAAGCTCGTGCCGCTCGCACAGCTCTCGGGCGGAACCCCGGCTCCGGCGGCCAAGCCGATCGCAGCAGCACCGGGCACGAGCCCGTGGCTCATCGTCGGCGTGGGTGCAGGCGCTCTCGTGCTTGGCGGTCTCGCAGCGTACTTCGTGACGCGCAAGCCGAAGACGGCACACGAGATCGCGAAGGAAGAAGAGGCGCGTCAGTTCTACATGGAGCGCGCCGCACAGCAGTTCTACTTCTGAGGAGACGTTCCATGACGGCCCATCACACGGTTCAGTACGGCGAATCCGCCGCGAGCATCGCCCACTCGTACACGGGCGATGCTTCGCGTGAGCGGGAGCTCATCCTCGCCAACCCACAAAAGAAGTGGGCCAACGTCCAGGGCCGCATCGTGTTCACCGATCTGCATGCTGGCGAACAACTCCACGTGCCGATGCATTGGCAGCCGCACCTCGCGCACGTCACATCGCTCGTTCATGACGAGCACACATCGGGTCTCGGTCAGCTTCCGGCGGGCTGGTCGCGAGACCACGGTCTTGGTTGGGTCTACTACGATCCAACCTACCCCGGATGGGCCTACGTCTGGCGCGCGCGTCAGTGGACGTACATCGGTCAGATGTACGCGACGGCACCCGCTTCAAGTGCGTGCACGAAGTGGTCGCAACCGTTCGGCACACCACAACGCAAAGCGGAGATCGCTGCTGGCATGGGTCTGCCGAGCGATCACACGTTGTGGACACAAGAGCAGCGCATGGCGGTGCAGACCAAGTTCGCACAAGAGCTCTCGGCGCAGCTCCTTCGCACGGGTGCCTCGCTCCTCAATGGAAGCGGCGGACAACCAGTCGCAGCCCAACTGTCCGACCAGAACACGTACCTCTTCACGCAAGGCGCGCGAAATGTTCTCGTGCAGCAGTGCTTCGATGCGGGGATGGTGCACGGAGTCGCTGCGGCGCCTGTTCATCTGCCTCCTCACATCGAGCGCGTCGCAGCGATGGTTCACGAGGCGCGCGTCGGCATCGGTGACACGGGCTCCGTCAATCAGGAGCTCGCGACGCTGCAAGGCATCGCCAACACCGCTCCCTACGCAGATCAGGATGGTTCGTACAGCGGCTACGTGAAGGCTGCGAAGGACGCCGGTAATACAGCCGTCACGCAGCTCGGTCCCGACATCGACAACACGTGGGGCATCAACAACACCGGCACAGGTACGCACGCCGCGTGGGGCATCAACGGTACGCTCGCCGGATACGACGACGGCGACGCCAACAGTTCGAACCCTGCGACCTACAACGATGCGATCGGCGCTCAGGGCAAGCTCAACGAGATGGTGAGCTGGTACCAGACAGCCATCGCAGCGGGCATGGCGGCCAACCCACCGGGTCCGACTGGTGGCGGTGGTGGCGGTGGCGCGCAACCGCAGAACGTCATCGATGCAGCCAACGCGGCTGCGGCGGCCATCAACGCAGATCCGAACTACTGCTCGAGCGTGCACAACAGCGGATCTGCTGTGAACCACGCCGTGCACAACTTCAAGACTGCGTGGAACGCAGCGAACCCGGGCAACAAAGTTCCGGTGGGTACCGGAAACTTCGAAGCACCGACGGCCAACGCACTCGCACAAACGCTCGGTGGAGCCGGACCTGCGGGATGCGGCGGTGGCGGTGGTGGACCTCACCCCGGTCCGACAGGTCCGACAGGAGCACCCGGTCCGACGCCTGGTCCGACTGGTGGTGTCACACCCGTCAACCTCGTCAAGTGCCCTGACGGTTCGATGGTCGCGTCGGGACAAGCGTGCCCGGGAGCGAAGACGAACTGGCTGCCGTGGGTCGTTGGCGGCGTTGCAGTCGCGGCAGGCATCGGCCTCGTCGTGTACGCACAGAGCAGAAAGACCGCAGCAGCACCAACGCCGAGAACACCAACGCGAACACCTCCGGCAACGCCGCCGGCAGGTGCGGAGTACGGCTACGGTTACGAGTCCAACCGACACATGCGTCGCTACTACTGAAGGAGAATGATCATGGGATGCACCAATTGCGACGGCCAGGTTCAAGGACTCGGCCAGACTCCGGCCGGAGCGACGGGTGCTACCGGAGCAGCTTCGTCGTCGTGGATGCCGTGGGTGCTCGGTGCAGTCGCCGCCGTCGCCGTCGGTGGAGTCATCTACGCGACCACACGCCACCCGAGCGCAGGCATGCACGAGAATCCGACGC
>Ga0334722_10000245_pt1 | contig 83271 bp, 72 predicted proteins | sample C3_bottom_MG_FD_207210 | JGI IMG/M metagenome (GOLD analysis project Ga0334722, IMG submission 207210) | Sediment microbial communities from Yellowstone Lake, YNP, Wyoming, USA - C3_bottom | ecosystem: Environmental > Aquatic > Freshwater > Lake > Sediment | place: USA: Wyoming | collected...
CTCTGAGGCCGCCGTCTGTGCCGCCGGTGTTGCCGGTCACTTCGTTTGTATAGACATAGGCCGAGCCTGCCGCTGTTATGCCTGCCCCGCCATCTGTTGTGCCGGTGTTTCCTGTGATTCTGTTGCCCACCAGCCAGACGTCTTTTGCGGTTGATTCAAGATATGCTCCGCAGCCCGCTCCGGTATTGCCGCTGAGACTGCTGTTTGTGACTATTATGCTGCCGCCGGTCTTTGCATAGAGCCCTCCGCCTTTGCCTGCGGTGTTGCCGTTGGTTATGATCAGGGCGTCTAGCGAGATGTCTCCGGTTGTCGCGCTTCCGTCAAGGGACAGCACTCCGCCGTCTGCAGAAGCTCCGGGAGCGTCGTTGTTCAGTATCGTCGGGACGTTGTAGGCACCTGAGTTGAAGTCGCTTGTCCAGCCGCCTTCCAGCACCAGGTCTTTGTCTTCACCGGCTGCCGCTGTGTACACAAAGTGATTGTTTCCGTTTGCGCTGAGGTTGTATGTCCCTCCGGCTATACGGATCAGGTCGTGTTTGCCGTTGCTCTGCGCTGCTGTCAACGCTGCCTGTAGCTCTGCGGATGTTGTTACGTTGGTCACCACATCTGCAACCGTCACCAGCCGTTGCGTCGTGTCTGTCTGTGTCCCGTCGGTCACCGTCAGGGTCACTCTGTAGCTGCCTGTGGTTGTGTAGCTGTGGCCTGCGGTTACTCCGCTGCCTGTGGCGCCGTCTCCGAAGTCCCAGCCGTAGTTTGTTATCGGGCTCGGGCCTTTGGATCCTGCGGCGTCAAAGACAACGTCAAGCGTAGCAGGCCCTAACGGGTTTTCGTAGCTTAGGCCGCCCACTATACCCACAAAGCTCGCTGTAAGCGGCATCGCCTTTTGGGTAACCGTTACATCCTTGCCCGCTACTGTAATATGGCCCACTCTCTCCAACCCCGCATTGCCCGGCACGGAGAACTTCACCGTGCCGCTGCTGCTGCCGCTTGCGCCTGAGTTGATCGTTATCCAGCTGTCTGTTGTAGAGGCTGTCCATGCGCAGCCGCTCTGGGTGGTTACTGTGATGCTTGCGAAGTCGGATGAGCCCGACATGGTCAGGCTTAACGGTGAGACTGCGTAGCTGCATTGTTTCACTGTGACCTGGATGGTTTCAAAGTCCGAGAGATTCGGCGTCCCATTATCAGTTACCACTACATCAAAGGTATAGGTTCCAGGCGCCTGAGCCGCTGTAGGAGTCCAGCTGAATTCGCCTGTTGTTGGGTTGATGGAAGCTCCGGCCGGCGCCCCGCTCAATGAGAACGTAAGCGTATTAGCCGGGATATCACTGTCGGATGCTGTGGCTGTAAAACTGAGTGTTTCAAGCGCATACACAGTTTTATTGCCGATACCGCCCAGTACAGGAGCTGCGTTAACCTCATTTACCGTGACCTGGATCGTCTCAAAGTCATCGAGTGCCGGAGTTCCGTCATCCGCAACCCTTATTGTAATATTGTATGTCCCGGGTCCTTGTGCCTCTGTCGGCGTCCAGCTGAATTCACCGGTAGAAGCATTGATGCCGGCCCCAGCCGGAGCGCCCGCATCGAGCGAGAATGTTAGCGTGTCTCCAGGCACTTCAGGGTCGGACGCGCCGGCAGTAAAACTCAAAGTCTCAAGCTCATTCACCGTCTTGTTTCCGATGGCGTCAAGTACAGGCGGATCGTTCACCGGCTTGATATGCACAGTTGTCGTGAATTCATTCGAATAGTCAGTGCCGTCGAACATTTTGTATGTGATAGTCCCATCGCCGTTTTCGTTTGCGCCGGGCTTAAATGTAAAGCTGTTGCCGCTGCCGACATCAACAGTCCCTTTAGTGGTCCCGGTGACAACAAATGAAATAGAAAGCGCCCAGTTGATCCCGTCCGTGCTCGTACCGTCAAGGTCGCTTCCCACAAAGCTGCCGTTTACATTAGTGTCTTCGTCCGTATATAGTTCATTCACTGTGGAAGCTGTGCGTGTCGCGCCGTTGAGCAGCGTCCCATCATGGGTCCCTGCCGCATCCGTCACCGTAGCTCCCGAGGGTTCCTCGAACCGGTAATAGGCGGACAGGTCCGCATAATGCGAGTTGCTGACATCGATTCCCCTGAACATCCATGCGCTTATCTGGGCCTCAGTCAGGCCAGCCTTCCATATTCTGACCTCGTCCATTTGGCCGTCAAGGTAGTTATCCCCGATACCGGTGAGGCCATATGCTGCACGGTACTCGGTGCCGCCGTTCCAGACCGTTCCTATGCCGGTGACCGCAGTCCCTTCTTCGATGCCGTTTACAAAAAGACGCATGGTCCCGCCCGAGAGTGTGCCGGCAACGTGGTACCACTTGCACGCCTCAACTGTCGTAGTCCCGGCAACAGTATGCCCGGTGGTGTCATAAGTGTAATGTACAAACCTGCCGCTGCTAACATAAAGAGCATTTGAATAGCCTGAGATACCCGCATTTGTCCTGAATAAAAGGGTCGTATCCCTGACAGTATCCAGCTTGACCCATGTTTCAATGGTGTAGTCGGATGAATTCAACGCGCCGCCGTCATTGACTATCAGATATTGGTTGATCCCGTCAAAAGTGGCCGCCGTTCCGAAGCCTGCCACAGGTGCCAGGTTGCCTATATTAGTTACAGTGGGATCAAGGGCCGTCCCCGTGTCGGGATCATCCGTTACAGTGGTTGTAAAATTGCTGCCTGTGATCGTTCCCTGCTGCTGTACAGAGGCCTTCGTGAGGGGGAGGTTGTTGTTGACCTTCACGTCAAAAGTGATCGTGATGCTCTTGCCTGCGGGAAGGGTAAAGGTCCCGGATGCAGGGACTTTCACCGTTTCCCCGGAAGCCCATGCCATGCCGGAGCATGCGAGGCTGAACAGGATAACAACAATCAACAATCTATATGCAACACTGAGTCTCATAATTTCTCCCTTCTCCATATATCTCATAAATTTCATGGCGTGAGCTCCGGATAGTGTTGTTTTCATGGCGTCACCGTGCAATTGGTGAATCCGCTCGTAGCGGATATCAGAAGTGTGCCCCCGCCTGCCGGGTTGAGTCCATTGATATAAGTCTCAACTCCAGGCGAACCGGTTGCCGCCATGCCGCTTACGCCGAATTCGTTTGTCGTTGAGACCGTTCCCTGTTTTCGAAGCCCTATCCCCGTCCAGCCGCCGCTTCCGGCGCTCGTATTGCCGGTCATGTTAAGACACGTAGCAACGTCGCCTGATGAACTGCCGGAGTCGATCCTTATTCCATAGTTGTTGGTAATGGTCGGGGCGGCAACCGTGTTATTTTGTATGGTCAGGTCCATCACACCGTTGGAGGCGCGGGCGATGGCGCGGATGCCCTGGGATTCGGTATTGCTGATATTGTTGCCGTTGATAATAAAGTTATAGTTGGCAGCGGCGTTGCTGAGACCGGCCGGTCCGTCATCCACCTGGACCGCAATGCCCTTCGAACCCGCGCCGGTCGACTGATTGGCAACCATGCGATTGTTATTGATCGTGGCAGTGCCTGTCACTGTGCCGCCCATGAACACTGAGATGCCGTTTCCCTGGAAGTTCGTCAGCGGGGTTGAGAGCGATCCATTGTCGGTGATAGTAAAGTTGCTCACACCGTTCATGCCGTTGAAGCTTGCGCGGATCGCATTGAGCCCCAATTTGTTTGTTCCGCCGTTGATAAAGTTGCCTGTGATGTTGATCGGTGTCCCATTCGCTCCAAGCGTAGCCGATGCGGCATTGGACAAACTGCCGCTACCGCCGCCGATGAATATGCCCTCACCGCTCGGGAAGTTGGTGATCGTATTGCCGCTGATCGTGCCGGTGGTAAGATGCGCTGTTGTAGTGGACGAGCCTTGCTGCAATACCATGATCGCATGCCCCAGAGATGAAGAAGCAGAGGTGGAGCTGGTGAAGCTGTTGTTCTGAATAGTCAGACTGCTGATAGTGCCGCTTCCGTTTTGAATATCAATGCCGTGCCGCCTGGCGTTGTTCAGGGTGTTGTTGGTAATAGACACCGTGCCGCTCAGCGCAATGCTGTTGAATGCGCCATTGTCGTTAAACGAAATATTGCTCTCCTCATATTGACCGGGAGATGCGGTGCCGACGTTATCGATCGTGGTGTTATTGAGCGTAAAGTTGGTCACCTGCTGGCCGCCGATGCCGCTGCGGCCTATGTTCTGTATGGTCATCCAGGCAAACTGTGGAGACACGGTATTGATCAGCGATATGCCGTGGCCCGTGGTCTTCTGGATCGTGCCGCCGCTTCCTGTGGACCCGTTGCCTGAAACCGTCAGGCTTCCGCTCGAACCCGTGCTGTTGAGCACGATGCCGTTTGCAGGACTTAAGGTCGCAGTACCGGCCGATATGCTCCTGAACTTAAGCCCGTTTGCGCCGATAGTTGTGCTTGCCACGTTGAGCGCAGTGCCGGTTGTTGTCGTCAAAGTGTTGGCCGTGTTCTCCGCGGTGATGGTCCCGCCGCCGGTAGCGTTAAACCCGGTGTTTGTGCCGCTGCTGAGCGATAAGGCGCCGGTAAAACTGATCGTAGAACCGGTATTGCTTGTCAGATCGATACCTTTGCCTGTGGTGTTCGTGATCGTTCCTGCATAACTGATCGTAGCATTGCTGCTGCCTACCTGGAAGCTGGTCCCCGTTGCGCCGCTGATGCTGCCGGAGCTGGACGAGAAGCTGCCGCTCACGCTGTTAAGGGCCACGCCCGTGGTTGCGCTGTTCGTTGAGGTAATCTGCTGGAAAGGCAGGCCGGCCTTCACTGTGCTGAGATCAACTGCCGGGCCGCCGACCGCCGCTATAGTCGATACTCCTGCTGCAACCGTCAGCTGCAGGCCGGCGCTGCCTGTGTAGGGCGTAGTACTCGACGCCCGGAGGCCGGCCCCGCCGTCTGCGAAGATGTCGAGGTCTGTAAAGCTCAGGTCGCCCTGCACATTGGTGAGCACCATGCCTGAGCCTCCAACGCCGTTGCCGGATGCGCCGATGACTGTGGTCCCGCCGGAGACTGTCTGGAACGTGCCGCCAGGTGTTCCATCGAAGGTCGCGCTTGTGACGCTTATTCCTGTGCCGGCAGTACTGCCGTCAACCGTGTTACTGGAGAAGCTGGTTACGGTAGTTGTTCCGGCTGCCGAGCCGTCGATGACAATGCCCGTGCCTGAGGCTGCAACATTGTTGCTGTCGAGGGACACACGCAGCGCGCTTGCTCCTGCCTGAGTCCGCGCGTCGAAGGCATTGCCGCCTGAAGAGATCATGTTGCTCGACGCGGTCACTGTTGCCGTGCCTGAGGCGGTTACCCTCGTGTCAATACCGCTGCCCGTGGACGTAATCGTGTTGTTCTGAATTGTTGCGGAGAAAGCGGCTGTAGATCCGGAGTTGAGGTCAATGCCCTCGGACGTAGCGCCGCGGATGTTGTTGTCGCTGATCGTGATTCCCACGGTGTTGGCGCCTGAGGAAGTCACGTCGATAGCGTTAGATGTAGCGCCGGTTGCTTCGAGATCAAGACCCCGGATCTCTATGTTGCTCCGGCTGCCGGCCGTTGCAGGCACCGAGACGACGTCTGTGCTTGCGGTCGTAGTGCGTATTCTGGGCTTGTTGGTAGCGCTCACAAGGGGCCCGAAGCCGGTCACATCCAGGGCAATACCCTGACCCCATAGCTTCTGGCCGTCTTTGAGCGTGATGCTCGCGGATAGCGGCGTTGTTCCTGTATTGCCTTCGAACACATAAATGATGTCGCTGTTATTCGTTGTCGCTGCGTTAAAAGCAGAGATGCTGTCGAAGGCATTGTTCGAGCGGCCGTCGCCGCCCGACGGGTTGTTCGCATCGACCACATCGCGGATATACCATACCCGCTGCCCGACAGTGATATTAATTGTTGCCGAAGAAGGAGTTACACCATCAGTCAGCTGATACGTAAAGGAGTCCGTTCCTGTGAAGCCCACAGGTGGCACATACGTGAAACGCCCCAGTGAGTCGATAGAATATGAGCCGCCGTTTGCCGAATTGCCTGAGGCTGCCACCACAGCGGCGGGCGCCGGGCCGTCGGGATCTGTCGGCGCAGCCTTGGTAAGCACGGTCTGGGCATCAGACCATGAAGCGACGCCCGGGATTGTATTTCCGCCGACATGCAGCTGTGTGTTGCCAGGCGTGGTGTAGGTAATCGGGTTATTGGTAGGAACAGGCGCGTCATTCACCGGCGTCACCGCAACAGTCTTGTTGGCCGCTGAACTGCTCAGCGAGCCGTCGTTGACAACAAAGGAGATCACCCGTGACACAGAACCGGGGTCCTGCGATGAGTTATTGTATGTGACCGAACGCAGACAGGTCTGATATGTTGCCACGGTCTGGCTTCCGGTAATCGACAGAGAGTTGACCCCCGGTGTCACAGTGAGACCCGAGCAGCCGGTCGCCCCCAGGACCTCGATCGCCCCGTTCTGCGGATTGGTTATAGTCACAGTTGCGGATACAAGATTGGCGTTGTCAATATCGGTCACAGTTATTCCGGCGTCCACAACCACTGCGCCGGCATCTTCAATGAAGCTCGCGCTGCCGCCGGAAGTTGTGACCACCGGTTTATCGTTTATAGCATTGACAGTAAATCTTACAGTTGCGGGATCTGAATCCGAGGTCCCATCATTGACCTTATATGTAAAGCTGTCGCTTCCGTTGTAGTCTGAGGAAGGTGTATAGGTGAATGACCCGTCCTGATTAAGAGTTAACGTCCCATGGGCCGGGTCGGTCACTTTTAAGGACTTTAAGGTATCGCCGTCAGGGTCTATGTCGTTTGCAAGCACACCCGGCGCAGCAACCGTAAGCGCCGTGTCCTCGTCAGTGGTGTATGCGTCGTCAATGGCTACAGGGGTAGTTTTGAAGGAGCCCGGAACCAGTGCTGTATCGCTGTCAATAGTCTCGGAGAAGCCCACTCCTGTGGCGTCGGAGGTTCCTGTGTTTCGTATCGTTATAGTATGCCGGATGGTATCGCCCCGATTCACCTTGCCGTCAGCGTTGACGTCGGTCTGCAGCGAATCCTTATCTGTAGCGTTGATCACAGGTCCAACAGGCCCCGCATTGGCGCTGCCATACAGAGCAATCACCATCAGCAAACCGAATCCCGCCGTAACGCGGTATAATTTATTCAAAAACATTTGGGCTCCCCCTTGGTTGTTGTCAAATTCACGTAATAATTCCGGAGTAACAGAATGTATTCAACAAAAAGACCTTTATATGGTTTTCGCTCATGTCCATTGAGCTCCTCATTCACAATAAATAATCCCTCTACGTCCTCGGCGGATAAACGCCCTGAAGGGCTATGCAGAAATAAAGGGTCAGATACGGCTGCATATTATTGTGAGGCTGGTCGCCGCCGGCAGGCACCAGCGCTTCCGGCGCCATCGGAGCTATCGCCCCGGGTGCGCCGTACAAATTGATGCCATCGCCCTTTGCAAACAACTGTCCGGTGTTGGCAATGTTGACCTGATTTTCCAAACCCACCTCGTAAGACACATTCATCGAATGAGAATGAGAAGGGATCTCGGACTCAAGCAAGCTCACTGTTTCACTCCCGCCGGTCTCGCCAAGGTCGTGAAGGGAAAGACCCGGTCCCTGCCCGGGATGCATGGGCGCATTTCCCTGCAGGTTGGGAAGGGCAAAATTAGACTTGCCGTCGCCTCCGTATGTGGTGCCCAGGAGTGAAAACAGGGCGGTGTTCTGAGACAACGGCATGATCTGGCCGTCGCAAAAGGCCCAGCCTTTAGGCGCAAAATTGAACGGGAAAATTCTTATCTCAGCTACAAAAGGGTCCATCTTCTCCTCCTTCTTATGTCTGACTCGGGAATATCCCGAAGAGCGAAATTATGAAGTTAACACAAAGATACGGCTGAAAATTGTTATGCGGCTGACTGCCGCCGACCGAAGACACCGACTGTGGAGAAAGATTGCTCACCGGGTTATCAGTGCCGTACGGGAATACCGCAGGCGCAGTTACACGCGCACCCACATTTCCGGTCGGGTCTGTCGATGCAGCGCCGCTTGTCGAGCCGAGAAGCGGGTGTGTGTGCGAAGGGATCTGATTGACTGTAAGCGTAATTGTTTCAACACCGCCTGTCTCCGCCAATGTAAAACCATTGCCGAAATGCAGCGGTATGCGGCCCCGCAGGTCCGGCAGGGCAAATGTGCTCTGTCCATCTCCGCCGTAAGTGGTGCCGATAAGATTAAAAAGCGTTTCATATTCGGATATCGGGAGCAACTGTCCCTCACAAAACATCCATCCTGCCGGAGCAAAGTTTCCGGCGAACATTCTTATCTCACCCACATATGGTTGTGCCATATATGCCTCCTTAAGTCTGCGAGGGGAATATCCCCTGCAAGGCTATCGAAAAGTTGAGCACCAGAAAAGGCTGCATGTTAAGATGGGCCTGGCTGCCGCCGACATTCCCTGTGCTGCGTGAATCCATTGCATCCAGATTGACCGGTGCGCCGTAAGCGGACTGCGGCTTTGACTTGCCCAACATCAGGCTGCTCGTGGGCGCGTTGACGCCGTCACTCGTTGTTCCGTTAAGAGTGTGAATATGCTGCGGAAGTTCCGAGATGGTAACCGTATGGGACTGTTCTCCGCCCCTTTCCCCAAGCGTGTGCCCGTTTCCCACATGGATTGGTGTGCGGCCCTGCAGGTTGGGAAGTCCGAAATTCACCCTCCCGTCGCCCCCATAGGTCGTGCCCAGCAGCGAAAAAAGCGCCTGGTTCTGATTAATCGGCAGAAGCTGCCCGTTGCACAACGCCCAACCCTTCGGCGGAAAACCGAATGACATTATTCTTATCTCACTTAGAAAAGGTTCAGCCATAATACCTCCTGTGTTTCAATAAATTTCAAAATCATTAATATTGCTTAATTGAGCAGGCATTATTCGGAAAATCTCCCCTTCCCTCTTTGCCAAAGAGGGCTCTACTCCTCCCTTTGGCAAAAAGAGGAGTAGAGGGATTTTATGAATCAGATTCCTGCTTCACTTCAGACGATTGAAAACAGCCTCATATTCAACCCCCTTATTGTTCCTCGCCACCGGAACGATGAACACATCCGCAGTTTCCAGTTTGTTGTGTTCAATCCTGTAAGTTCCCTGTCCGACCGATATGTCGACCGGCCCCAGAAAGATGACGGAGAAGGTGCGCTGTTTATCCGTTTCCAGCAGGCCGGATACACTGATCAGTTCCAAATCCAATGTCCTGCCGTTACCTGTTGTTACTCTGAACAGGCTATTAATATTTGCAGCAAGATTGTCCCGTTCCCAGGTCTCAGCCATTTTGGGATACCGTCAATTGCTCTTCGACCGGCGTCGGCTGAGAAGGCGCCCGGTTCATAAGGTGATAAATCCCGTTTTCGCCAATAGGCAAAAAACCCAGCCGTTGATAAAGACTGAGGGCCGGATTGAACTGTTCCACATGTATGCTCACCGGCAGGTGAAGCTTTTCGGCTTCGTCTATTATGTGGCTGAGCAGGGCCGTGCCGATTCCCCTGTTCCTGAATTCAGGGAGAATCGCTATATCAACTATCCTGATCTCAGAGGCCCAGCGGTCTATATATAATCTCCCGCACGGGCTGTTCTCAAGAAGAAGGACCCCGAAAGAGGCTGAAGGGTAGTATTCCCTGTAATATTTGTCCTGAGCTTCAAACTGCATACGCAGAAACTCATTTTTTTGGCGATCATCCCAGTCGACCAGATTCATCTCTTCGCTTCTCGATCCGGAATAGACCTGTAGCAGAAACTCCCTGTCCTCCGGCACAACCGGCCTGAGTCCAACAACCCCGGCCGCTGTCGATAAAGAAAAGGCCTTGTCTGAAAACAAAGCTGAACTAGGCATAAACATAGGCATTATGCCAGCCGGAACGCTCTGCAGCCCACATCGACCGCATCCTGTTGTCATATTCGGAGGGACAGCCTGATTCCGCTATCGCCTTTGTGAAAGGTCTTCCGCCCCCTACCCCGACTTCGTGTATATATAACGGACCCGAGGTGGCATTGGTCTTAGGGTCCATATTCAACCTGCCCCTTGGACTGACGAAGGCCGCGCCGTCGAAGGCCCGGGCAAGAGCGCTTATATCCTTTGTATTCCCCCGGGTTGATGAAAGGGCGGAGAGTATAATGCCGGAAGTTTCATAGCCGAGCAGGCCGAACGCATCCAGAGCACGGCCTGTCTTTGCCGCGTATTTCCCCGGAAAATCGTCTTTCCCTCCGGCAAGAAGGCCGGTCCCGGAAAAAAGTCCTGATTGCCACGGCATACAGGTCTTTATGCCTGCGGCCAAAGGCCCCGCGGCCTTTAGAAAATCTTCAGTCAGAAGATAGGATGAACACGCCAAAGGTACCTTGCCGGCAAGTCCGGAGGAACCATAGGCCTTTATGAACTCAGCGGCCTGCCTGCCGCTGTATAAAACATGGATGAAATCAGGCCGGGTCTCTGCTATCGAGGAAAAAAGCGCCTTGTAATCCGGCCCTTTTGGGTCAGAATCAGGGATCAACGTTCCCCTGACAGAGCCGCCGGCGGAGGTAAATCCAAGGCGGAAGGCTTCGAGACTGTCATACCCGCTGTCATAGAGAGAAGATACGACAACACAACTCTCACCCATATTACGGGCCGCCCATCTGCCCATTGCCCAGTTCGCCTGCCACAAATTCAGGTTGCTGTGAAATGTCATTGGATCAATATCAGACTTGCGGGACATGCACTCCCCAAGACTCCCGGCAACAAGGACAAACTTCTCATCCCGCACAAAAGCCCTCAGATTTGAAGCAGCAGCATTGTTCATTACTCCGGTCACGAGGGACACATTTTTTTCATTGACGAGCCGTTTCATTGCCGTGACGCCGACAGCTCCTCCGGCATCCCCATGGACCAGTTCAACAGAGACTCCCGCATCAACACAACCGGAGGTCTTAAGGCAATAATCAAACCCGGCCAGAAAGTTTTCTGTGAGGCGTGGAGAAAAACTATTGCCCGGCATCAACATGCCCAGCCTGATGTCAGGCCAGCCTGAAAAATCAAAGGAACTCCGGTCACTTCCATAGGCAAGAAGCCCCGAGGGCAATGTCAGAGCGCCCGCTGCAACCCCGGCTATCTTTAAAAAGTTACGTCTTGTCATAACAGTCGGCATGTTCTTTTCAGACATTGTTCACCTCAAATAACAGGATGATTTTTTCAAGACAGGACGTGATCTGCCGCATACAGTTAGCAAGCGTCTTGATGTTTCTCAGTATACTCCCGGCCGACGGTCAATTCAAGGTAAAATTACCATTTAAAACCGGCCGATATCTCCCGCAACAGCTGTTACGGTATTAATAAATAACTGATTATGAATAAAAAAGCGGTCCGGACAATCAAAATGCCGGGCCGCTTTTTTCAGCCCTGTGCCTGTGCCGACGCTACGGCCCTATGGTATTGTCCCCGTAAGAGCCACTGATCCGGATGCTGCGGGTGAGGCCATATTAATATTCAAAGTCGCCTTCATCGGCACGGTATTGAGCCACGTGGGCCTGAACGTCACATTGACTGTGCAGCCGGCGCCTGCAGCCAACATTGCGGGGCAGTTGTTGCTCCGGCTAAACTGCAGGAGGTTTGTGCCCGCGATTTCTATGCCGGTGATCGACAGGGAAACAGTTCCTGTATTGGTCACAGTAACAGTCTGAGCCGCGCTCTGCACAAACAACGGGGAACTGAACGCAAGCGATGCCGGCGTAACTGTATAACTCACGTTGTCTATCGTCCCTGTCAGCGATGCTGTCTTGGTCATCCCTCCGGCATTCACAATCAGAGTCGCCTTCATCGGCACGGTATTGAGCCACGTAGGCTTGAACGTTACATTAACAGTGCAGCTTGAACCCACTGCAAGGTTGCCGGCGCAGTTGTTCGTCCTTCCGAACTGCAGAGGATTTGTGCCGCCGAGCTCTATACTGCCGACAGGCAGAGCTGCAGTGCCGGTGTTGGTTACAGTAATAGTTTGGGCAGGGCTCTGTGCATTCATTGTCGAATGGAACGATAACGATGCAGGCGTAACAATGTAATCAATAACGTCAATCGTGCCTGTCAGGGAAGTTGTCGTGGTTGTACCTCCGGCATTCACATTCAGAGTCGCCTTCATCGGCACGGTATTGAGCCATGTAGGCTTGAACGTTACATTAACCGTGCAGCTTGCGCCGGCCGCGAGGCTGCCGCCGCAGTTGTTCGTCCTTCCGAACTGCAGAGGATTTGTTCCGCCGAGGTCTATGCTGCCGATAGGCAGGGTCGTAGTTCCTGTGTTGGTCAGAGTTACCGTTTGCGCTGTGCTTTGGACGTTCAGCAGCGAGTGAAACGATATGGAAGCAGGCGTTACACTGTAGCTCATTACATCGACCGCTCCGCCCAGCGCTACAGCTTTGGAAGACGCAGGTGAAGCCGCGGTTACATCAAGTGTAGCCTTCATAGGCACACTATTGACCCACGTGGGTTTGAACGTTACATTGACCGTGCAGTTTGTGCCGGCCGCAAGGCTGCCGCCGCAGTTGTTATTCTGAGAAAACTGGAAGGGATTTGTGCCGCCGATGCTTATGCCGGTAATCGAAAGCAGCGCAGTGCCGGTATTGGTTACTGTCACAGTCCTCGGAACGCTTGAGGTATTGAGCAGTTGGCCGCCAAAGTCTATTGCCGCCGGCGCCACAGAAGCAACAGGCACTATGCCGATGGTCACAGCAACAGTTGCCTGCGCTATCTTTCCGGAAGGGTCTGTCACGGTTATACTCGACGCGCCGGCTCCAGGGTCGGCAACTGCCTGCACTGTCGCCTGTGCGCTTGTCGCCCCCTTTAAGACCTTGATGAACTGCGGCACAGTTACCAGAGGTTGCCCCGGGGTGATTGTGTTCGTATCCGCATGGGCAACATAAAGTACCGTATCTCTCTTTGCCGGCCTGTTCAGCGTGATTGTCAGGACGACGCTGCCGCTTGCGTTTGTGATAGACGGGGTTGCAGGGGTTATATTCATTGAAGCTGCGGTATCCGGGGTCGCCTGATTGAATTCATCAGCTCCGATGTCCGCTATCGGGCCTGCGCCTCCGTTTGAGGGTATGGGATCGCCTTCAATATCTTCAACAGGTGTGTTGAAGTTTATGCCCGTGTCGATCAACTGGGTGTCGCTTGTCCTGAGCTTTATGTCGCCTGTTGAGTTAGCGATGAAATAAGGGAGCACGTTTCTGTTCCCGGGATCTACCGGATAGTCCGCACAGATACTGTACGTGCCCATGTCGTTCGACATCAGCCCGAGGTTTATATTCCCGATCAGGGCCGAACATCCGGGTGTGACGACAAGATCCGCGCCGCCGCTGTTGCTTATAATTATGTTGTTGTGGATGTCTATCACGCTTGAGGCAGAGCCAAGGTTGTTTACGGCGAGCCCTCCGCCTGAAGTAGTCCCTGTGTTGCCGGTTATGGTGTTGTTGCTTATCACCATCTCTCCGCCGTTGCCGGTCTGCACCCTGAGGCCGCCGTATGCGGTTGCCGTATTGCCTGTCACCTCATTTGTATATACATATGCAAATCCCGCAGCCGTGACCGCTGCAGCGCCGACATCCGCCCCCCCGGAGTTGGAATTAAGCCTGTTGCCGTTTATCCATACGTCCCTCGACGTAGACTCAAGATACGCTCCGCCGCTGTTGCCGCTGTTGTTGCTGAGGCTGCTGTTTGAAACTATTATGCTGCCCCCTGCCCGGGCATAAAGGCCGCCGCCCTTGCCTGTTGTGTTGCCTCCTGTGATTGTAAGTCCGTCGATTGCTATGTCGCCTGTGGTTGCATTTGCGCTGCCGTCAAGGGAGAGCACGCCTCCGTCAGTTGACGCGGCAACAACAAGGTCGTTGCGCAGAATCGTCGGAATATTGTAAGCCCTCATGCCAAAGTCGGTTGTCCAGCCGCCTTCGAGCACCAGGTCTTTATTTTCGCCTGCCGCCGCTGTGTACGTAAAATGCGCATTGCCGTTTGCGCTGAGGTTATAGGTCCCTCCTGCCATGCGGATGAGATCGTGTTTGCCGTTGTTTCGCGCCGTTGTAAGAGCTGATTGAAGCTGGGCAGAAGTTGTCACATTTGTCACCTGGTCCGCCACTGTAACTATTCTTTGAGTGGTATCTGTCTGTGTGCCGTCTGTTACCGTCAGCGTCACTATGTAGCTCCCTGTTGCCGCGTAACTCTTTGCAGCCGTCTGCCCGCTGCCTGTTATGCCGTCTCCGAAATTCCAGCTGTAGCCTGTGATCGGGCTTGGACCTTTTGACCCTGAAGCGTCAAAGGTAACGTCCAGAGTAGGCGGTCCGAACGGATTTTCATAGCTTGTGTTGTTTACTGTTCCCACAAAGCTTGCCTGTAGAGGCTGCCGGCTTTGAGTGATTGTCACATCAGCTGGAGCGAGGCCGGTTACAGTGATATGCCCCACCCTTTCCGCTGCAGCGCTGTTGGCCTTTACAGAAAATTTCACCGGGCCGCTTCCGCTTCCGCTTGTGCCGGTCGTGATTGTTATCCAGCTGTCCTGTGTCGAGGCTGTCCAGCCGCAACCGGCAGGAACTGTTATGCCGATGCTCCCGAGGTCCGGGTTTGCAGGCATTGCTATTGAGGTCGGCGATATTACGAAACCGCATATTTTGTATGCGGTTGTCCTTACGGTTTCGCCATTCCCGGCCTTGTCAATCGAATAATATCTCAGGTCTGTTGTCGAGGCGATGCTGATCGGGCTTGCCGGGTCCAACACCGCTGCCGGCGTACAGCCCGCGCCGAGACAATAGTAGGTCTTGTCGCAGCCAATTCCCGAACCGTCGTTGCAGGTCAGCGTTATGGACTGTGGGGTTGGATATGTCCCTGCCAAAACGGACGGCGTGGTTGAGGGAGGAGTGACGTCGGCGACGTTGATTGTCATGGTCCCCTGCCCGGCGCTGTATAGCTGACCGTCTCCCACCTTAAACGTAAAAGTTGTATAAGGAGTTCCGTAGCCGTTGACCCCGGGCTTGAACTTAAACAGGCCGGCTGCGATATCAGCCGCAGCCACATCGCCTCCGGCGGCAACAGCCTCGCCTGTGTCCGCCAGCCCATTGCCGTTGCGGTCAACGTATAGTGTGCCGGCTGCGGGCAGTGTCTGCACCCGGACCGTCCTTAGCGTATTGCCGGCGTCCACATCAGAAAAAGGAAAGTCGGCTGCAACAAATATCCTGTCAATATTCTGGACAGTGTTCACTGAAGAATTCGCAGTAGTCGGCGGCTCATTTACATCAGTTACAGAGATAGTAAAAGCCTTCTCAGTCCAGAGTCCACCCTGGTCAGTGGAACGCACCCTGATACTGTAAGAATTCTTCGCCTCGAAATTGAATGAAGCTGCGGAGACGAGGGCATTGCCCGAGATCGAGAAAGATCCGTTGTCTGCGCTGCCGGTCCCGCTCACCAGTGTATAGGTAAAAGTATCTCCTGTATTGGGATCAGTGGTCGAAAGGACGCCGGCTGTTGAACCTGTCGGGAGGTTCTCATCAATAGACGCGCCGGAGATCGAGATATCAGTAGGCCGGCTGAGTGAAAAACTGTCCATGGTTGTGCCGTCAATGCGCGACGCAAAAAAGTTTATGGAATCGAGAGTGACGTCAACCACGCAGTGCTCATAGTTCTTTTCCGCATAAATCAGGGCGGCGTAGGGCATCGGCGTGCCGAGGTCGTGGAGGGGCGCGCCTCCTCCTCCGGTTACGATATAATGGATGCCGTTTCGCAGACTGTGGCGGTATTGATGATCATCTCCTCCGAAGACCACGTCAACGCCATACTGCTCAAACAGCGGGACAAGATACGTACGAATATCGGCATCAGTTGCGCCGTCGCGTTCCTGCGCTGTGTAGGGCGGATTGTGCATCCACACAAACTGCCATGAGGCAGAGGAAAACGCGGTTGACTGCAGCTCGCTTACAAGCCAGTTGTACTGCGCGCTACCCGGGGCAAAAGAGTCGCAGCCGTCGCAGGCGTTAAGGGCTATGAACCTGGCTGAGCCGTAAGTAAAGGCATACCACTTTTCGTTGTTTGGCAGAGAGAAAAAGTCAAAATAATAGATCGCCCCTGTGCCCGAGTATTCGTGATTGCCGAGGACCGAAAACATCGGCGTATTTTTCAGCATATTGGCGGCAGGGGTGAAAAACTGCGGCTCCCATTCGGAATATGTCCGGCCGTTCGCCACAAGATCGCCCACGTGCAGAACGAAATCCGGGTCGTGCGGGATGATCGACGCAGCCACCTGACTGTGGGCGACAGTGTCTGTTCTGGTATCTCCGTAGGCCACAAACCTGAAGGGCGTATCCGCTGTTGCGGGCGCGGTGGGAAAACTGTTCACAGCACTCGCGGTCCCGGCGGACGTAACCTTATAAAGATATAGCGTGCGGGCCTGAAGTCCTGAAAGCGTAACCTCGTGTATTGTCTTTAGTGTCGGATCAGTTACGCTCAACTCTGATACTGAGCCCATTCCATAATCCACGCGGCTGTCCGAGGCTGCGGAGGTCTCCCACATCACAACTACTGAATTAGGGGTAACATTCTGCAGATACGGGCCTTTGATGATCGAGATTGCCTCAGCTGTAGTGAAGCTCCACCAACCGCCGGAATCAGCCTCGGTTGCGCCGGCGCTGTTTAAAGCCCTCACCTGCCAGAAATAGGTAGTAAGAGGGTTTAGCCCGCTTATGATTGCGCTTGTGCCCGCGCCGGCGCTTGTCCAGCTGCCGGAACACGCGTTGTCGTTCGTTGTGTCATAGCAATATTCATAGCTTGCAGCGCCTGAGGCTGCTCCCCAGCCCAGCGTCGTTGCGTTAACCGCCTGTCCGGCGGCCCCTGAGACAGGCGATGTCTTGGAAAAAGCAGCGGGCGGAAATGCATGGTTTATTATCGTGTAGGTGTGAGTAACCACAGCGCCAAGTGTTGCGTTCACCGGAGACGACAACGTTACTGTAAACGTCTCACCCGGCTCCAGAGAGGCGTCGTCAATGATCGGAACGTCAATCGTTTGGGTTGTCACACCCGGAGCAAAAGTCAGCGTTCCAGAAGTTGCCGTGTAATCGCTGCCCGACGTTGCGGTGCCGTCGGCGGTTGCATAGTTCACGGTGACGGTTTGCCCTGATGCAAAAGACAGGTTCACAGCCATCTGCGCAGGCGTAACAGTTTCCGACCCGCTGGAGCTTGCGAGGGCAAATTGCACGGCTGGAAAAGTTGCTGTAACCGACCTGCCCAGGTTAATCCGCGGCTTGGTAACAGCAACCTTGGTGTCCGTAACATTGTCGCCGTTGTTGACCAGATAGGCCCTGACTTCGGACGGTGTCAGGTATGAGCCTCTGGAGGCTTTTGCCGCCTGCTGAAGCACGGCAGCCGAGCCTGCTGCATAGGGGCAGGCAGCGGAAGTCCCGCCAAAGCTTGTATCATAATCGCCGGTCGAATAACCCCCGGCGCCGACGATATCTGCGGTATATGCCTGATTCGAGGGCGCAAACAGGGTAAGAAACGAGGCGCTGTTGGAATACGATGTCACCTTGTCCGGTGCTGTGCTGTCTGTGGCATACCATTTTGAGGAGCAGCCTGTGGTCGCCTTTTTCGTAGGCGCGCAGGATGACTGGCTTATGCAAGGCAGGTATGTGCCGAAATTAGCATCGTAAACCGCTCCCACCGAATTTACATAACTGATACATGCGGGCCACGCGATAGAATCGCAAAACCCGTCGTTGCCCGAAGAAGCGAAGATCGTGATGCCTGCTGCCACAGCATTTGCAGCAGCGGTTGTCATGCCGGTGCTTGCCGAGTCGCAGGTCGAGGTATACTGGCCGCCGCCGAAGCTGGTGCTGATTATCAGGATGGGGTGGGCAGGATCGTCATTCTGATGAGTAATACACCACTCCCAGCCGGCTATCATTGCGGATGTCGCAGCGCTGCCGCTTGTGCCGGTCGATATCTTGACCGCGTAGAGTTTCGCATCCGGCGCAACACCGCCTATATAATCGCCGACCGAGGCTGTCGAGCCTGCCGCAATACTCGCGCAAGCCGTGCCGTGAGCCTCGCCGGCGCTGCCGGGGGTAGGATCAGCGTCGTTATCTCCGGTATCGTATCCTCCGATCACCTTTGCATTGGGAAACCCGCCTCCGCCGAGCACGGGGTGAGAGGTGTCGATCCCTGTATCGCATATTGCAATGCTAAGGCCCGCGCCGGTAAATGAACTTCTCACTGTCGCGGCATTCATCAGCGGAATGCCCTGTGCCAGATGGGCCTGAATCACCACGTCTTTTTCAACAGAGATAACTTCCGGAAGGGCGAGTATACGTTGCAGCGCCGCAGGCGTTACACTGGCGGCAAACCCGAACTGGTAGGAGAATCTCTGAGTCACCTTCATTCCGGATGCTCCAATATTATTGATGACACGTCCGTGTGATTCTGTAACAGTTGCTTTCAGCTGGTTCCGTATCGATTCATCGCGAAGGTCATAGTACTCCGGCGCTCCGGGTCGCATGAATTCAACCGGGACATGTCCCTTTGCCCTCGACCGGTCGGCAAGCGCCTTTCCCTCGGCTGACTGCCGGAGGATGACAATAACCGCTGTTTCAGGTTTGCCGTTAACAAAATCGGCCAGGATGTCATCCGGCGTCTTAAGTTTTGCGTCGGTGCGCAGCTTTGGCAAAACATTGTTAATATCCTGCTGCGCAAAGGCAGGGACAATAAACTGAAAAAGCATAAGGCAGGCTAAGATCAAGATATATGGATTTAATGCGGTATGTTTTTGAGACATTGGAACTCCTCCTATAAATAAAGCTGGGCCTATTCTTATTTTACAGCAACCCGCCCTTTTTGTTGACCCGCGAACGTTTGCGTTTAAAAAGCTTCTCGGCCTCAACCGCAAAGAATATGACGGAAGAAGCCGCCAGGACAACCATCAGCTCATTCAGAGACAAGGCCTCTGTCTTAAATATCGGCCTTGCCCAAGGCGCATAGACCACTGTTGCCTGAAGCGCAAAGGTCAGGCCCACTGCGCCGAGCAGGTATTTATTCGACAACAGCCCTGTTTTAAACAGGGACTCTCTCTCGGACCTTATGGCCAGCACATGTCCCAACTGGCTCAGGCAGAGCACGCTGAATACCATTGTCTGCCAATGGGCATGACCTGTCCTGATCGACCAGGTCTGGACAAAGAGCACTACGCCTCCCATCAAAAGGCCCACCCATATTACATGCGCTCCAAGGCCCCGGCTGAAGATACTCTCGTCCGGGCGGCGCGGCGGCCTGGCCATAACATCGCTTTCAGGCGGTTCTGCGGATAAGGCAAGGGCCGGGAGTCCGTCTGTTACAAGATTGATCCAGAGCAGCTGGATCGGCAGAAGCGGCACAGGCAAGCCGGCCAGAGGCGCCAGAAAGAGCGTCCATATCTCGCCGGAATTTGTAGTCAGCAGATACTTTATAAATTTCCTGATGTTGTCAAAGATCTTTCTGCCCTCTTTTACCGCCGTCACTATAGTGGAAAAATTGTCGTCCATGAGCAGCATATCCGCAGCCTCTTTGGCAACGTCGGTTCCCGCAATGCCCATCGCAATTCCTATGTCCGCGCTCTTCAGGGCCGGGGCATCATTTACGCCGTCGCCGGTCATGGCTACCAATTGCCCCCTTTCCTGCAGTCCTTTCACGATCATCAATTTCTGGGCAGGGGCCACTCTTGCGTAGACCCTGATATGTTCGACCCTGTCGCCGAACTCTTCAGGAGGCATTTTATCAAGTTGTCTCCCCGTTATAAGCGCCCCGGCATCATCGCCGATTATGCCGAGTCTGCCGGCAATGACCCGGGCGGTAACCGGATGGTCGCCGGTTATCATCACAGGCCTTATCCCGGCCGCCTTGCAAACTGCTACAGCCTCCATGACTCCATCCCTGGGAGGGTCCCACATGCCTGCAAGCCCCAGGACGGTCAGCCCTGATTCGAACTTTTCCGCTGAAATTTCAGAAGGCAATTCGTCCCATTCCTTTACGGCCATGCAGAGGACCCGCAGACCGGCCTCAGCCATCTTTTCATTAATCCGTTGTATCTCCACGCTGTCCACAGGACATGGTCCCGAGGAGGTTAGAATGTTTGCAGCCTTTTCAATAATGATATCGGAAGCGCCCTTTGTAAAAGATATGAACCCGCCGCCGGGCCGGGTATGAACAGTGGTCATGCATTTTCTGTCGGAATCGAACGGCAGCTCCGCCACCCTGACATAAAGTTTTTCCAGTTCGCTTTTATCAAAACCATGCTCCCTTGCTGTCGAATAAAGCGCAAATTCCGTAGGGTCTCCAACAGCAGCGCCGTCCGCGCTTATCCCGGCGTCATTACTCAGCGCAAGTGCAGTATAAAACAGCGACAGGGTCGGGCCTGCCGGTTCGCCCTTATTTTGCGGGCAGCCGGATCGGGGTTCCCCTGCATATGCTCCATCCACCCATATCTCTTCCACTGTCATTCTGTTTAGCGTGAGGGTCCCTGTTTTGTCTGTGCAGATATATGTGACAGAGCCGAGGGCTTCAACAGCAGGCAGTTTTCTTATCAGGCCGTGCTGAGCAACAAGTTTCCTTGCCCCAAGCGCAAGAGATACTGTTATGACCGCCGGCAGCGCCTCGGGTATCGCCGCGACAGCAAGTGAAATTGCGGTGAGCAGCATCAGCATGGGCGGACCGCCTTTCAATATTCCAACCGCAAGGACGAAGGAGCAGACGACAAGCACTGCCAGTGCCAGCTTCCTGCCGAGGGAGGCCAGTCTTGTCTGGAGAGGTGTTTTTATCTCTTCCGCCTCCTGCAGCATCGCCGCAATCTTCCCCAGTTCCGTGGCCATACCCGTACCGATTACAACCCCGATGCCGCGTCCCGAGGCCACAAAGGTCCCTTTGAAGAGCATATTTTTTTTGTCGCCGGGCGAAAGGTCTTTGTCCTGCAGCGCTGCGGAATTTTTATCAACCGGCATCGACTCGCCTGTAAGAGAGGCCTCGCCTGCCCTGAGTTCAGCAGCCTCGATGATTCGCATGTCAGCCGGCACAGTCCGGCCGGCCTCAAGAAGGACAATATCCCCGGGCACAAGCAGTGATTCCGATACGTTCTGAGGCTTGCCGTCCCTCATCACAGTTGCAAAAGACGCGGCCATCTTCCTGAGAGCGGCAATCGCCTCTTCAGCCCTGTACTCCTGGACAAACCCGACCACTGCGTCCAGTAACACAATGACTACGATGGCGATGGTGTCGGACAACTCGCCGATGATGCCTGAGATGACTGCGGCGGCGATGAGGACAAGCACCATGAAGTCCCTGAACTGGTCGAGAAACAACATGATCCTCGGCCGCTTCTTTTTCTCTGTTATTTCGTTGGGACCGAACTCCCCGAGCCTTTTCAGCGCTTCTTCGGAAGAAAGCCCGGCAGAGGATGAACCCGTTTCCTGTATAACCTCTTCGGCCTTTTTCAGATGCCAATCCATTTTGGTCCTTTACGCGCGGTTTAGCTACGGACTGCCGTCGTCGGGAACGATATCAATAACCGCTATCTCCGGCGGAGAGAGAAACCTTATGGGAGGGCCCCAGGTGCCTGTCCCCCTGCTTACATAAAGATGCGAGCCTGCCGTCAGCGTCGTGAACCCGGCGTAGACAGGGTAGTAAAATTTTGTAATGAGTGTGAAGGGGAATATCTGCCCGCCGTGGACATGCCCTGATAACTGGAGGTCGAAAAGCCCTTTGGAGTTGTTGTCTACCAGAGGCCTGTGTTTAAGAAAAAGGGTAAAGCGGTCACGCGGGAGTCCTGAAAGCAGCCGGCCTTCGGTGATGCCGGTTGAAAGTCCGAGGTTCTTCGCCGCAGGGTCGTCCACCCCGGCAATATTGAGAAAGCCGTCAACAGACACGGCGCTGTCTCTTAGCAGGACAAACCCGGAGTTTGCGATAAAACAGCGCGCCTGTTCGAACCCGGCATAGAATTCGTGGTTGCCTGTTATCGCAAATTTCCCGTATTTCGGTTTCAGCCCGAGCAACAGCTCCGACAGACCGTTAAGATTGCAGACCTGCCCATCCACAAGGTCGCCCGTAGATACGACGATATCCGGTTCAGCAGCCTTAACCAGGGCGACTATGCGCCTGAGCCTTTCCTCTCTTATAATCAGCCCGAGATGTATGTCCGAAATCTGTACGATCCTTAAAGGACCGCCGGTTACGGGGACCTTCGGGGATTTTATTGTCAGCCTTTTGACCCTGATGTCTTTTGCCTCTGTATAGCCGTAGGTTGCGACAACCAAGGTGTATGCGGCCGCGACAAGAAAAACGTGTCTTGCTCCAAGGACTAAAAAAGTCATATCTTTTCCGCTGATCATAGAGGCGGCCCGTACGAGGAGATTATATATGTCCAGCGCTATGGAACAGCTGCAGAAGATGAACAGGACACCCAACCAAAAGTATCCCGTATATGCGATTAATCTCGCCGGAAGCTCCAGCCCTGCCTTCTCAGACCAGCGGATCATGAAGGGAGAGGAGACCATTGCAATGAGAAATATTATCAGGAAGAAGGAGGCTGCGGGACTCAGGGCGAGAGCCGCCCGGGCCTTAAGGAATGCGTAATAATGCATTCCGGAGTACAGGACAAAGAAGACCGTCAGAAATATATACATGAAATCCCCAACATGCCTACATGCCTGATTTGAGCGTTTTCAGGGTCGCGAATATCTCGTTGAACCCCTGGTATCTCTTTTCCCGATCTCTGTCGATGCACTTTAATGTGATCTCATCGAGCCATGACGGGACATCCCCGGCAACCTCACCCGGTTTTTTGATGCCGACGGAATCAAGGCTGCCGGTCAGCAGTTCAAACAATATTATGCCCAGAGAATAGATCGAGGAAACCTGGTCCGCTCCTCCACCTGCCACTGTCTCCGGGGCAAGATACGAAAAGTCTTTGGATGAATCATCGGAAAAGGAAACATTGTTCGCCGCGTCGATGGAAATGCCGTCCGGTGAGAGGTGACCCGGCAGCAGGCCCTCAGTATTTAAGCGGCTAAGGGACCTCATAATCTGCACCCAAAGCCTGAAACTGTGCCTTGGTTCCATTCTCCCTGAAAGCATAAGGCTTCTCAATGTAGTCGCTTTAACTGAAGCGTCTTCTTTTGTTGCCGCCTGCATTTCAGGCGGTGCGAAGCTTTCTTCAAAGCCGGCCTTAACCCCTGTATCGATGTCCGCATCAATATTTGTATCAATATTTGCAACCCGGTTTTTGTCAGCGCCTTTATGGGCGCCTTCCTCAGGGCCCAGGCCCTCCAGTTTTTCGGGCACGTCCAGATAGTTGGGATCTATGGCCAAGATATCCTTTAGAACTTTGCGGCATTTATCTTTGTCTCCGGCGGCTTCAAGCAGGGAGGCGTAATAATAATATCCCTCGATATTGGAAGATTCCGGCGACCGGCCTGCCAGAGAGATGGCGTACATGTCCGCGGCCTCCCTGTACATTTCCAGTTCCTTGAGCAGCCTTGCTGCGCTGATATAATCCTTTGCCTCGCGGAATGCCCGCACAGCCGCCATCGTGTTCCCCGACATTTCGAAGGCCTGTGCGGCCTTCAGCTTGTCTCCCATCTGATTATACAGGCGCGCTGCTTCGAGGAAGTCGCCCATAGCCATGCGTGTGGCGACCGCGTTTTGAATATCACCGGCCAGTTCGTACATTTCGCAGGCCTTTGTGCCCTGCCCCAGCTCTTTGTAAAAGGCCGCCGCCCTTGCGTAATCACCGCCCCGTTCATACAGGCGAACAGCCTTTTCAATGTCTTTCAGTTTTTCGTATATCAGGCCTGCCGCTGTATACCTGCCTGCGGCCTCAAGACTCCTGGCCTCTTTCAGCCTATCGTCGACAAACCGTTTGTGTTTTCTCTCCGCAAGATACCTGAGAGCCCACCTGCCGCCGAATATCGCGATTGGCGCCGCGACAATAAGCAGTAATCCCAGAAAAAGAGCCGAGATGCCTTCATGCGCCTGTGCCCCCAAATCACGTCCCGGCACAGAGATCTTTTCTTCCGCGAGAACAGGCAAAAGCCTGTGGAAAACCGGGTATCGCTCCAGGACGGCAAATGTTATATACGGAAACAGCGGCGCAGGCAATTAAATCCCCTGATTCCCGCGTCCGGTCTTTTCCTTATACCGGAAGAAGTCCCTGCCCTGCCCTGGATATATCCTGCGGTCCGCCTCCGGAGGAGCTGCCGACCTTTCCGCCTCAGGCCATTTGTCGGGACGAGGCTCAGACCCTTCAGAGGCAACGGCTGAGGGTGATGCATCAGCCAGACAGGGCGCCTTGCGGAGATCGATATCATGAACATTGCAGCTGAACTCTATCGGGATGCCGTTTGGATCGAATGAATATATGGAATGAATGAAGCCGTGGTCGATTACCTCCGAGACCCAGAACCCGGCGTCGGTCAGCCGCTCCTTTAATTCCCACAACATATCGTCGGTCTCCACCCCGAAAGAAACGTGGTCGAATATAAAAGGACCTGAAACCGACCGGCCGTGCTCTTTCTCCTCAGCGGGCTTTATGTCCGGCCATTCAAAGAAGGTAAGCAGGTCGTTTTCGGATATTTCGAAAAAATACTGCCTGTAACCCGGACGACCCAACCCGGCTACGAGTCTCATGCCGAGCAGATCCCGCCAGAAACGGATCGTGGAATCCATATCTCCGGTCGCCATGGCAAGATGATTGATGCCGTTGTATTTTATCAATTTACCGCCTTATCAGCAGGGCCTGATCGGGTCTCATTTTAAGCGGCCCCTTTTTGCATACCCCATTATAGCAAATATCCCGGCGTATATATCAGCGTGCCTGCCACTGGAATTAGTCCAAAACAGCGTGCTAAAATAGCGAATCTTTTTTCCCATGGAGAGACAACATACATGGCCGACGTAATTCCTTTCAGGGGGCTTCTTTATAATGTGCCCAAGGTTTCGAGTGTTGCGGGGAGCGATCTGCTCGCCCCGCCGTACGATATTATTACGCCCGAAGCCCAGGAGGCCCTGTATAACAGGAGCCCTTACAATATAGTGCGAATTGACTTCGGAAAGAAATTTCCGGAGGACGGAGAGACGGACAACAGATACACCCGGGCGAAGGCATTTCTGGACGCATGGGTTGCTGAAGGTGTCCTGATTAACAGCAGGAGACCGTGCTTTTATTCCTATGAGGTTTCCTATAAGATCGGGGGAAAGGCAAAAACGCTGAGGGGGTTTCTCGGGCTTGTAAAACTGGAGCCGCTTGGAAAGGGCAATATACACCCGCATGAATACACCCATTCCAAGCCGAAGAAAGACAGGCTGGACCTCATGAGGATATGCAGCGCCAATATAAGCCCGATATTTTCCCTGTACAACAGCAGCGCAAAAAAAACGTCCGCCGTGCTCGAAGACGTTAACAGGGCGACCCCCTACATCGATGCGGTGGACAATGACGGGGCGGCGCACAGACTTTGGGAGATAGCGGATCCAGGGGCCATCGAGACCATCAGACAGGAGCTTGAGGATAAAGCGGTATTTATTGCGGACGGTCATCACCGGTATGAGACTGCGCTGGAATATCAAAAAGAGATGAAAGCGGGGAAGGCCGGCCTGTCCGCAGAGCACTCCGTCGGAGAGCATCCCTATGACTACGTGCTTATGTTCCTTTCAAACATGGCGGACGAGGGGCTTACCATACTCCCCACACACAGGCTTGTGAAGGATATCCCCGCCGACGCCCTGGACCTTCTTGCTAATGATTTCGATATTGAGGAGATGCGCGATGATTTCGATATCGCGGCAGCGATAGAGGGCAGGAGGGATGTGTACGGCCTATATACCGGGGGGCGGACATGGCGCCGTCTGAGTTACAAGGGCGAGGGTTTTTTTGGCGTTCCCCAGGCTCTTAAGGACCTTGACGTTACAATTCTGCATGACCTTGTATTCAAGCAGCTGCTGGATATAGACAGGGTCTCGTACGAAATGGATGTGGACAGATGTCTTCAGGCTGTCAGGGACGGCGAGTTTTCGGCCGCTTTTTTCCTTAACCCCACCCAGGTCTATGACGTGGAAAGAGTGGCCCTGGCTTCGCTGCGCATGCCGCCAAAGTCGACTTATTTTTATCCCAAGCTCATGACCGGCATGACGATAAATAAATGGTGAAGGACTTTCAGTAAAGATATATAATAATATCGCGTAACTCTCAGGTAGATAGTCTGAAGGCGGTTAGGTGGATAGATTACGAATATTGTACGGCTCTTTTGAAGCCCTAACAGACTACAGTCTAAACGACCTGCGAAATTGCATAATATCTGTGATTATCAAAAGGAGGCTTTCATGGCAATCAGAGTAGGAATCAACGGCTTCGGAAGGATTGGAAGGAATTTTTTCAGGACCTGCAGGGGGTACAACGATATCGAGATAGTCGGCATAAACGACCTGACCGACGCAAAGACGCTTGCCCACATGCTGAAGTATGATTCTGTGCACGGCATATTCGCGGCTGATGTGCAGGCAAAGGACAACAGCCTTGTTGTAGACGGCAAAGAGATAAAGATATCTGCCGAGAAGTCGCCTGAGAACCTGCCGTGGAAGGCCCTTAACGTAGATATAGTGATCGAGTCCACCGGTCTTTTCACCGACAGGGAAAAGGCGGCGAAACACCTTGACGCAGGGGCTAACTGCGTTATCATTTCGGCCCCTGCAAAGGAACCTGATGTGACCGTCTGCCTGGGCATAAATGAAGAGACGCTCGACCCGGCCAAACACAAGATAATATCCAACGCCTCCTGCACTACAAACTGTCTTGCGCCGGTTGCCAAGGTGCTGCATAAGGAGTTCGGGATACTGCGCGGGCTTATGACGACCGTCCATTCCTATACAAACGACCAGAGAATCCTCGACCTCCCGCATAAGGACCTTAGGCGCGCAAGGGCTGCGGCCCTGTCGATGATACCTTCCACGACCGGCGCGGCCAAGGCTATCGGCCTTGTCCTGCCCGAGCTCAAGGGCAAGCTCGACGGTTTTGCAATGCGCGTCACTACCCCGAATGTATCGGCCGTGGACCTGGTTGCCGACCTTAACAGGGACGTTACTGCAGAAGAAGTCAACGCCGCCCTGAAAAAATGGGCTGAGGGCCCGATGAAAGGCATCCTTCAATATACGGAAGAGCCCCTTGTATCCATCGACTTTAACGGCAACTCGCATTCTTCCATAGTGGACGCCGGTTTGACCAAGGTTATGGAAAACAGGATGGTCAAGGTTATTGCCTGGTACGACAATGAGTGGGGATACAGCTCCCGCCTGAGAGACCTTATTCTTTATATAGTCAAAAAGCGGGGTTGATCAGCGATGGCAAAAAAGAATAACTTTGCCGCGGTCCCGATAAAAGACGTCCTGAACAAGCTTTCGATTGATGAGCTTAATATCAAAGGTAAGCGGGTGTTCATCAGGGCTGATTTTAACGTGCCTCTCGACGACAACCAGAGGATTACGGACGACGGCAGGATACGCTCGACCCTCCCCACGATAAATTTTGCGATCGATGAAGGCGCCAAGGTAATTCTGGGGTCTCATCTCGGCAGGCCGAAGGGCAAGCCGGATCCCAGATACAGCCTGGCCCCGGTTGCCAAGAGGCTTCAGCGGCTGCTGGACAAGGACGTGATCTTTGCTCCAGACTGTATAGGTCCGCAGGTGGAAGGTCTGGTCGCCAAGATGAAGGACGGCGATGTGCTTCTCCTCGAAAATCTCAGGTATCATGCTGAAGAGGAAAAGAACGATGATGAATTTTCAAAGAGTCTTGCGAAGCTTGCCGACTTTTTCATAAACGACGCCTTCGGCGCAGCTCACAGGGCGCATGCGTCCACCGTGGGCATCGCAGCATATCTCCCGTCTGCAGCGGGTTTCCTGATGAAGAAGGAGATAGAGTATCTCAAGGGCGTTGTCAACAACCCGGTGCGTCCCTTTGTGGCCATCCTGGGCGGGGCAAAGGTCTCGGGAAAGATTGGAGTGCTTGAACATCTTGAGGCGAAGGTCGACAAGGTCCTCATAGGCGGCGGTATGGCCTTTACCTTTATCAAGGCGATGGGCTACGAAGTCGGCGATTCCCTTGTTGAGATCGACATGCTTGAGACCGCCCAGAGGATTCGGAAGAAGCTGAAGACGGCCGGAATAAAATTCTATCTCCCCGTAGATTGCGTTATTGCGCAGAGTCTGGAACCGGGGGCCGAGACGAAGATTGTCCCGACGATGGAGATCCCGAAGGGCTGGCGGGCGCTGGACATAGGGCCTGCCACAGTCAAGCTTTTTTCGGAGGCGCTTGCGAATGCAAAGACCATCCTGTGGAACGGTCCAATGGGCATATTCGAGGTGGACGCTTTTTCCAGGGGCACTTTTTCGATTGCGCATTCTGTTGCCGATGCCTATGCCCTGACCATAGTAGGCGGCGGAGACACCGACCTTGCGGTCCATCGGGCCGGCGTTTCAGACGCCCTTTCCTTTATTTCAACAGGCGGCGGAGCTTCCCTGCAGCTGCTGGAAGGAAAGGAACTGCCCGGTATAGCGGCGCTTACCGACAGGACAAGCGAAAACAGCTGATTGAGCTGCCTCTTCTGATTCCGAATCTGTTTGTTTCGGCCGGCAATGCCGGTCGAAACAATTCCCCTTACGCTCTTATAATTCCGGGACAAAACGGCTTGAAACGAAATTGGCGGGAAACGGCCTCAGCCGGCCTGAAAACTGCTGCCTACAGACTTACCGGCTCCAGCAGTTCGTCCGAGATCTTGTGCGGCAGTTTTTCGTTGTGATGAGAGAGTATTCCTCTTTTCAGTTCCACTATCGACGGACTCTTGCTCTCAAACTGCCTTATCAGGAACGAGGCTGCAACCTCGGGCTTGATAATATCGCCGCATGTAAAAATATCCACGGCCGCATACGAATACTCAGGCCAGGTATGAATCGACAGATGCGATTCTGCTATAACTACCATGCCGCTGATTCCAAATGGATTGAATTCGTGAAAGGATATGTCAACAATGGTTGCCTTTGCCTCTTTTGCTGCGGACACCAATGCGTTTTTGACCCTTTTGAGGTCTTTGAGAATCTCAGGGTTACAGTCCCTCAATTCTACTAATAAATGGGTACCTAAAGCATGCAATCCTCTACCCCCTTCATTATATAGTGTTGGGCAATTTACCGTTCTCTTAAGCTTAAGATTTTACTGGAGAATGGTAAATATTGTCAAGGGAATAACCCGCACTTCGCCAAAGAGCAACAATATATTTTAATTGTATCAGTTCGCAGAGCAGCGTCAAGGGATTACTTTGTTGAGTTTATATTCGACAATCCCTGAAGCCCCGGCTTTTTTCAGCTTGGGAATGAGGTCGCAGATCGTCCTCTCGTCTATTACAGTGTCAAGGTCATACCAGCCTGCGTCAGACAGGGCGGAGATTGTCGGGGAATGCAGGGCCGGCAGCAGACTCATTACACGCTTCAAGTCGGTTTTGGAAACATTCATCTTGAGCCCGACTTTTTCCTCAGCGGCAAGAGCGCCTTTCAGCAGCAGCACTATATTTTCCATCTTCTGCCGTTTCCATTTGTCGTCCCAGGCCTTTTTATTGGATATAAACCTCGTGCTGGACTCAAGGATTGTCTCGACCACTCTAAGGTTGTTCGCCCTCAGGGAATTGCCGGTCTCCGTGAGTTCTACTATCGCGTCGGCGAGATGAGGCGGCTTGACCTCTGTGGCCCCCCATGAAAAATCGATCTCGGCCTTGATCTTTTTTGATTTCAGGTACCGCTTTGTAAAACCCACAAGCTCGGTTGCTATGCGCTTGCCGTTAAGGTCCTTTACGCTCTTTATCTTAGAGTCCACAGGCACCGCAATGACCCATTTAACCGGTCTCAGCCCCTCTTTGGCATAGTTGAGTTCCGCTACTTCTTTGACGTCGGCCGCCTGCTCCATGATCCAGTCATAACCGGTAAGGCCGCAGTCGAGTATCCCGTTTTCAACATATCTGGCCATCTCCTGCGCCCTGATCAGCATGGACTCTATCTTCCGGTCTTCAAAGACGGGATAATATGAACGGCTTGATACGGAGATATGATATCCGGCCTTTCTGAAGAGCTTTAGTGTGGACTCCTGGAGGCTGCCTTTCGGCAGGCCGAGTCTCAGTATTTTATTTTGTGTTTTCATCTGGAATCCTTTCTTTTGATGTTTGTTGTGGGGCTTTTAATGTTTGCTGCGGGCCTCTGACGTTTGCCGCCCGGCGTTCCGTATTTCCGCACCCTTATTGTATTTGCGTGGGCCTCGAGCCCTTCGGTGTCGGCGATCACTTCAACAATATCCGATATCCTGAGAAACCCCTTTTTGGTGAACCCGATTATGCTTGAGCGCTTATAAAAATCATACACCCCGAGCGGTGAAAAGAATCTCGACGTCCCGCCGGTGGGCAGGGTGTGATTAGGGCCGGCCGAATAATCGCCGACAGCCTCAGGGGTCCACGGCCCGAGGAATACCGCCCCTGCGTTGTCGATGCAAGGGAGTAAATCCATCGGTTTTGCGGTCATGATTTCAAGATGCTCGGGGGCTATTTTGTTTGATAAGGCGACAGCTTCTTCGATGCTTTTGGTCACTATTATCGCTCCATAATTATTGACAGAGGCTTCGGCGATCTTCTTTCTGGAAAGACCTGAGAGCTGCGACGCCAGTTCGGCGGCAGTTTTTTTTGCAAGGTCGGCCGAGTCGGTAATCAGCACCGGCGACGCAAGCTCATCGTGCTCCGCCTGGCTAAGGAGGTCGGCTGCGATAAAAGACGGGTTTGCAGAGTTATCGGCAAGAACGAGTATCTCACTCGGTCCCGCTATCATGTCTATATCGACAGTTCCGAATACCATGCGTTTGGCTGTCGCCACATATGTATTCCCCGGGCCGACGATCTTGTCGACCTTCCTTATGCTTTTTGTGCCGTATGCCAGGGCGGCTACGGCCTGTGCGCCCCCGATCCTGTATACCTCGGAAATCCCCAGCATCCTGACAGCCGCCATTACATACGGGTTGACCTGTCCGTCGGGAACCGGGACGCATAAGGCTATGTCTTTGACCCCCGCAACCTGCGCAGGGACTACGTTCATCATGACCGATGAAGGATAGGCAGCCTTGCCCCCGGGCACATAGACACCTATCCTGCTCAGGGGCCTTATCGATTGCCCCAGGATGGTATCTCCCTCTGTAAAAGACCATGACCGCTCAATCTGCATTTCATGATATTTTCTGATCCGTTTCGCCGAGAGTTCCAGCGCCCTTACTATTTTTTTGTCCGCCTTGTCCGCGAATTTCGATATTTCGGCCGGGCTGAGCCTGAGTTTAACAGCGTTGCGGTCGTCGAATTTTTGCGTGTATTTCAATACCGCGGCATCTCCGTTTTCCCGAACATCTTTTATAATCGCCCTGACCGGATTTTCGACTGAGTTGTCTTCTCCGGACGCGCGCAGACGCAGTTTCTCCAGAAAAGCTGAAATATCCTTTTGCAGTGTGATAATGCGCATTTGATTAATTCTATAGATTAGCTTTCAATTATTCAAGTCCTTTACTTTATTGACACTGCGGCACTCTTGCTCTAAGATATTGCATGATTTACAGAGAATCCGATCAGCCTGGATGCTGCGCGTCGGCCAGGCGAAAAAATTATATATCACGGACTACTGTAAAACATAATGACGCGGCTGTTACTCTCCCCGCGGGATTTTGCCCTAAGGAGTTGTGCAAAGCTTGCGGCAGTTGCAACCTCGATACGGGCTTGCAAATAAAATGACGGCTGTTTTAAATGTAAAGGACCTTTCTTTTGGCTATGGGGCTGCAGAGGCCCTGACTGATGTGACTTTTTCAGTTGATAGAGGCGACTATATAGGTCTGGCCGGACCGAATGGAGCGGGCAAGACAACGCTTATCCGTACTGTGCTCGGGTTGTCCGGCAGGTATAGCGGCGCAATTGAGCTGTTCGGAACCGACGTTAAAGCTTTTTCGGACTGGGGCCGCATAGGTTATCTTTCCCAGAGGGCTACTGCCTTCAACCCGCTGTTCCCCGCTGCTGTAAGGGAGGTTGTCGGGCTTGGATTACTATCAAAAAAGCGGTTCCCGAAGAAACTTGCCCGGACGGACGCAACAGCTGTGGACAAGGCGCTGGATTTAATGGATATCGCGAACATCGCTAAAAAATTGCTCAGCGAACTTTCCGGCGGCCAGCAGCAGCGCGTATTTCTTGCGCGCGCCCTGGTGTCGAATCCCGAACTTCTCATCCTTGATGAGCCCGGCACTGCGCTTGATCCGCAATCCAGGGAGGGCTTTTTTGAGTTCATAAAAAAGCTTAATCACGACAAGGGGATTACCATTATCCTGATAACCCATGACACTGCGCAGATCGGACTGTATGCGAACAAGCTGCTGTATCTGGACAAGAAGGTGGTTTTTTACGGCAGTTTTTCCGATTTCTGCGCGTCGGCAGAAATGCACCAATACTTCGGACACTTTTCCCAGCATCTGATTTGTCACCAGCACAACTGATATGAAAACCGATATTACTTTGCCTGCCTATCTTGGATATGCCTTTATACAGCGGGCGTACATTGCCGGTTCGTTTATTGCAGTCGTCTGCGCTGTTCTCGGTCTTTTTCTGGTGCTGCGGAAACTGTCCCTGATCGGCGACGGTCTTTCGCATGTCGGTTTTGGTGCCATAGCCCTGGGCCTGTTCCTCGGCATTTATCCTGTATACGTTGCCATTCCGGTAGTTATGGCCGCCTCCTATTTCATCCTTAAGCTTACTGAGAAGGCCCGGATGTACGGCGATGCGGCCGTCGGGATCGTCTCGTCTTTCGGCATCGCGTCCGGCGTCATATTGGCCGGTCTTTCAAGGGGCTTTAATGCGGACCTTTTCAGCTACCTTTTCGGCAATATATTGGCTATCGGCGCACAGGAGGTATACCTGTCTCTGGGGCTTTCCCTGGCGGTCCTGGCGGTAGTCGTCCTGCTTTATAACGACCTTTTTTCCGCTACATTTGATGAAGAGTACGCTCGCATCACCGGCGTTAAAACGGAGCGCATAAATCTGACCCTGACGCTGCTTACCGCCGTCGCAGTCGTGTTGGCCGTCAGGGTTGCGGGTATAATGCTCGTGTCCGCCCTTTTGGTATTGCCCGCGGTCACCGCTTTGCAGATTGCCGGAGGTTTTAAGGGAGCGATGCTTATTTCGGTATGCGCAGCCGTTGTGTCCGTTGTTACGGGGATAACGCTTTCTTTCTTCCTTGACCTCCCGGCAGGAGCGACAATAGTAATGGTCAATGTTGCCGTATTCGTTTTTGCGCTGGGCATAAAGAAATACTTTTTATGAGCAATATCATCAGCCTGCTTCAAAGGTCGGACGCCGGAATTAGCATGCCTCTAAGGGCGGCAATGATATTATTCGCGCTGGTCTGTTTGCTGCCGTTGAGTTCATGTAGGTCGGACGTCAAATCCGCAGACAGCGGGCGCGGGAAAATTAGAATAGTCGCCACGCTGTTTCCGCTGTATGATATGGCTAAATACATCGGGGCGGACAAGGCTGATGTTCAGTTGCTCCTGCCGCCGGGCGCTGAGGCCCATTCGTTTGAACCGAGACCGGGGGATATAGTAAAGATCAATGAAGCAGATGTTTTTATCTATACCGGCGGCCTTATGGAACCATGGGCTGAAAAGATCCTGAAAGGCGCGGTCAACAAGAAACTCGTCGTTGTAAATGCCGGAAGCGGGACGAGGATGCTCCACGCCGCAGCCTCCGGCAAAAACAGGCCTGACGGGGCATCAGACCCGCATATATGGCTCGACTTCGATAATGCCGCGATAATGGTCGACAATATCCTGCGTGGCCTTCTTGCACAGGACAGCGCAGGCCGCGGCTACTATATTCAAAAGGCGGACGCTTACAAAAAAAGACTGGCCGGTCTGGACTCCGATTATAAATCGGCCCTGGCGGCCTGCAGACACAAGGAGATCATCTATGCGGGACATTATGCCTTTGGCTATCCGGCCGCCCGCTACGGCCTGAAATATCTTGCTGCCGTGGGCATATCACCGGATGCGGAGCCGACCGCCGCTGATCTGGTCAGGCTGGTTGAGCAGATCAGGAAGGACAATATCAGGTATCTTTTCTATGAAGAACTGAGCAGTCCGAAAATTGCCGAGACCGTTGCAGGCGAGACCGGCGCAAAAATGCTGCTGCTCAGTGCAGCCCATAATGTGACCAAAGAACAGCTCGACGCCGGTGTGTCGTATTTTGATATCGTGTCGAAAAATCTTGAAAACCTTAAGGTCGGACTCGAATGCAGGTAACGCCGAAATTTTGCCTCAAGGCAGCGGTTGCGACGTTGCGTAATCCGGCAAACAGCGCACCATAAGCCGCCTGCCGGAGGCCGCACTGTGTCTGACGCATAATGTGTAAATCAATCTGCAGCTGAGCCGTCCAATCGGGCTGAAGCGCATTGACATAATCCGTCTTCTTGGGTAAAGTCTATGATATGCCTGATACTCATGTGAAATCGGGGAATGCAGTACTCCAGGAAATCAGGAAGAAAATCTACCTGACTATTCTGATCCTCGCTTTTGTTGTTGTGACCCTGGTCGCGGTGACGTTCTATCACACCTATGAACCAATAACCTCCCTCTTCGGGTTTCTGCCGCGGGCGTCAATCGGGCTCGTGATCGGGTCAACATGCCTTCTTGGAGTGATATCCTTATATCTTGCGGCCAGGATAACCCGGCAGGTGCTGCGTATCGTTGACGACTCAAACAGCAGGACCGAAAAGATGTTCAGCCTGACAAAGGACCTCAGGGAAGAGGTTTATGGAGATATCCTGCTTGAAAAGATCATGGACTATGCGCTTTCAACCACAGGTTCGGAGGCTGGGTCGATACTTCTTATGGATAAGGACAAACTGGTCTTTAAAATTGTAAAAGGGGAAAAGTCGCCGGAGTTGATAGGGAATGTTATAGAAAAAGGCAAGGGGATTGCGGGGGTTGTGGCTGAGACCGGTGAACCCCTGCGCATAGCGGACGCTTCAGCAGACCCCAGGTTCAATGCCGACATCGATTTGATAACAGGCTATGAGACAAAATCGATTATGTCGGTGCCGCTAAAGTCCAAAGATGGGATTATTGGAGTGCTGGAGGTGCTGAACAAGAAGGACGGACATCCTTACAGGCAGCGGGACGAAGAGATCATAACCTATCTTGCCGAACAGGCCGCCGTATCGCTTGTGAGGACAAAATTTTATGAAGACCAGAAGAACTATGAAATTCATCTGACCGACATGCTGCTGGAGGCGATTGATTATCATATACCCGAGAAGAAGGGCCACTCAAGGAGGGTCGCCAGATACGGCAATATCATGGCGAAAGGGTTGGGGATGTCCGAGCCCGAGAAAAAAAGGCTGTATTTTGCATGTCTTCTCCATGACGTCGGTTTTTTGAAGATCCCTGCCGACGACTCCTATAAAAAAGAGGCTTACATGCGGCACCCGGTTGTTGGGTTTGAGATGATCCAGCCGATCAATTTTTATGCGGATATCGCGCCCTTTATCCTATATCATCACGAACGGTATGACGGCTACGGATATCCTTCCAGGCTTAAAGGGGAGGAAATACCGATTGAGGCGAGGATAATTGCTATTGCGGAGACATTCGACGCCATGATCAGCAAATCGTCTTACCGTCTGCCGGTGGGCGTTGACGAGGCTATTGAGGAACTGAAGAACAAGGCCGGCGCGCAGTTTGACGCGGAGCTGGTAGATATCTTTGCCTCCAATATAGACCCGCGGGCCATAAAGGAATAACGCCCCTTACCACGGTTCCTTTTCCAGGAAATTCCTCAGACACGCTTCTATGGTGTTTATGCATTCCCTGTATTCAGGGATGCCGCAACCGTAAGGGTCCGCTATTTTCCCCAGCCTTTTCCCAGGCCCTGAAAAGTCCGCAAGGATATACACTTTTTTAGCTGAAGACGGGCTGACCGAGATCACCCATTCGGCATGAGACGGCTCCATGCAAAGTATTATATCGCTGTCCTGTATCAATGCCGGCTCAAGTAATCTCGCCCTGTGGCCTGAGATATCAATGCCTTTTTCATGCGCTGCGATCAATGCGAAATCGGTTGCAGGATTGCCGGTCAACGCATGTGTGCCCGCGGACGCTACCGAGATATTCCGCAAGCCGGCCGGCATTTTTTTTAGCATACCTTCGGCCATTGGACTACGACAGATATTCCCGGTGCACACAGTCAGTATCCTCGTCTTGCCAAATCTCTCAGACATTATGATCACACATCCTTAATTGTAAATAAAGGCCGTCCACAGCTATAATAACCCATAGTTCGTTGTTTTTTGCAGCCGCTTACCGTCCTTGCCGGTCCTGGGAAATTCCGGATTTTTCGCTGTGTCCGCGACTGCAGCTTTCCCGATATCGTGACCCGATATCGTAATTTTATGCAATAGATCTGCTATGCCCGATACACCGGTCCATATAACGCCTGAAAGACTAGGGCCCGACGACAGCTTCAGCTTCGGCTGCAGCAGGGAACTGGAATGTTTCAACATGTGCTGTCGGGACATCAACCTCTTTCTTACACCTTACGACATACTAAGAATCAAAAGAAGACTCGGCATTTCATCCCGTGAATTCCTCAAGACGTATACCTTCCCTCTTTTCCGGCAGGAGATAGGGCACCCTGTAGTTCTGCTCAGGATGCTCCCTGATCAGTCAAAGAGCTGCCCCTTTGCCGGCGACGAAGGATGCATGATATATGAGGACAGACCGTGGTCATGCAGGAGTTTCCCCCTGGAGCCTGTTGCCGACAGTGTGCCTCCGGCATTCGGGATTGTAAAGAGGGACTTTTGCAGGGGCTTTGACAAAGGCAGGAGCCACACGGTAAAAAGGTGGCGCGACTCCCAGAACGTGGGCTTTTATGAGACGATGAACGAGGAATGGAAAAAGGTGACGCATCATGAGAATTTTGAATCGCAGAACCTGCTGGAAGGAGCGCCGAGAGACATGTTTTTTCTTGGGAGCTTTAACATAGACGAGTTTAGAAATATGGTGTTTCATGGGGATATGCTGAAATATTTTGATGTTGATAAAAAGACGCTGAAAGAAATAAGGGCCGGCGAGACCGAACTGCTGAAATTTGCTTTTTTGTGGCTGCGCAATGTTCTTTTTGGAGAAAGGACATTAAAGAGGAAATAAGCCGGAGATGATGGTATTGAGCGGCCTGTGAGATGTATAATAAATAAAGCTTGATGTTTATAAAGGAGTACGCAAATGGAGAATGTGATGGAAGAGAAAAAAACGGTATGTCCGCATTGCGGTCATAAGCTGAATAAATGGAGCACCCCGACATTTAATTTTTCGGACGGCCTTGGATGGTGCAGTACCTTTTTGTATGTATGCTTTAACGATGAATGCACATTTTTTGTGAACAGCTGGAAAAGGATGAACGAGGTTTACGGGCAGGAGATGGGCTATAGATATATGCTTCACCCGGACTCAGGCGAGTCGTCCAGCGTACCGGTCGGCAACAGGAATGCGATGAAGGGCGACATTGTTGATGAGATCAAAGAGGCGGAGGAAAAAGAAGACCTGGAGAAGAGGAAGCAGGCTTTTATGAAACTGACCGATTATTTTATAGGCAAAGACGTGGAGTCAATCCTCGGGGTCCTTCTGGATGAGGACGGATACGGGAGCGTGAGACTGAAGGCTGCGGAGCATCTGGGAGAACTGGGAGAATTAAGCGCGGTCGAGCCGCTTAAAAATCATAAGTTTGCCAATGAGGTTATTCAAAAGAAGGTGGATGAGTCTGTTGTGAAGATACACAAGAAAAACTTCACCATGGAATGCCCATACTGCGCAGAGATAATAAAGATAAGGGCGAAGGTCTGCAAGCACTGCGGAAAAGAACTCGGCGGCTGAAGGCTGCCGGACAAAAAAAATCCCGGATTTGCTTCCTTTTTTTTTGCCGACAATATATACTTTACGTATCAAATTTTATTAGGGGGAGTATCTATGACAAAGGCTGAACTCATCGACAAAATGGCTAAGGATGCCGACATCTCGAAGGCAGCTGCCAACAAGGCGCTGGATTCACTTGTCGACGGCATCAAGAAGACCCTTAAGAAGGGCAGCAAGGTTACGCTGGTCGGCTTCGGCACCTTTTCGGTTTCCAAGCGGGCAGCAAGAAAAGGCAGGAACCCTCAGACAGGCGAAGCTATAAAGATCAAGGCTTCCAAGTCACCGAAATTCAAGGCCGGCAAGGCTTTCAAAGACAGCATCTAACCGGTATCAGGGGCACGGCTGTGCCGTGCCCCGAATTTCCGCAGCATCAAAAGTCCGCAGCGGCCTGAACGTCCGGCTCCGAAAGCACCGGCCGTTCTTGTGCGTTGTTTTTTCCTCGTAATATACACGTACCACATCACCTGTCCGCATGTTTTATCCCCTTGATAATTCCTCATGCAGTTGTATAAAGTTACCTGATTATGAAGCTCAGCTTTTTCGCACACGGGAAAATGTAAATGCATTTCTTTGAGATACCCTATTACGTAGGGCTTTCCGCAAAAAAATATTATTCATTCAGGGGGCAGAAGCGTCTCCCGGCCGGCGTGATCAGTATAGGGAATTTGACTGCTGGAGGGACGGGCAAGACTCCGGCCGCAATCGCTGTTGCAGGAGAGGCCCTGAAGCGGGGGTTCGGGCCGGTTATCCTTACGAGGGGATATAAGGGCAGCGCCGCGGGCCCATGTTTTGTGTCAAAAGGAGACGCCCCCCTGCTTACGGTGGAGGAGGCTGGAGACGAACCATATCTTATGGCCTGCAAGCTGAAGGGCGTGCCTGTAATAAAAGGGACGCGCAGATATGATGCCGGGATGTTCGCTGTAAAGGAGCTTGAAGCAACCGATTCATTTCCAAAGGGAAAGATGCTGTTCATCCTGGATGACGGATTTCAGCACTGGGGTCTTTACAGGGACAGGGATATTGTGCTTATAGATTCGGATAACCCCTTTGGCAACGACATGCTGCTCCCTTTCGGCCGGCTGCGCGAACCGGTAAAATCAGTGGAACGGGCGGATATCATAGTAATCACCAAAAATATCGGACCCTGTAATGCGTCCGCCTGCCGGTCGGATGCCGTCGTTGATATCATAAGGCGGCATAACCGGCATGCCTCCATATTTTGGTCCTCGCATAAGCCTGCCGCATGCAAGCCTGCAACCGGAGGCAAAGAACCGGCCGGCGGACTTTCCGGAAAAAGGGTATTCGGGTTTTGCGGACTTGGGGCCCCGGAGGCGTTCAGAAGAACACTGCTGTCCCTTGGCGTTGAACTCGCCGGATTTGCGGCATTCCGGGATCACTATAAATATCGCAAAGAGGACATCCTGAATATAAAAGCCGCCGCAGCGAGGGCAGGAGCGGACTGGATAGCGACTACCGAAAAGGATATAATAAAGACCTCAGGGCTTGATTTGCCGGACAATATTCTTATAATAGAAGTCGAATTTTCAATTGCCGAAGATTTTTATTCCGAGCTCTTTAAGGACATGCGATAGCTGCGGTCCTTGGTATCAGGGAGGTTGTTGTGGTCAAGTATATAAACATCAAGAGCAGGACAAGGACTGAACTGATAGATATTACAGAGAAGGTCCAGGATATGCTCAAGGAGACCGGCATCGAAAGCGGAATATGCTGCCTGTTCGTTCCGCATACGACCGCAGCGGTTACTATTAATGAAGGGGCCGACCCAAGCGTACAGCGTGACATACTGGCTGTCCTCAACAAACTCATACCTTTTGAGGGGGACTATCACCACAGGGAGGGCAACTCGGCCGCCCACATCAAGGCCGCGCTTACAGGTATTTCCCAGCATGTGCTTATCGATGAAGGAAGGCTGGTGCTCGGCACCTGGCAGTCGATATTTTTCTGCGAATTCGACGGGCCGAGGCACAGGAGGATTGCGCTGAAATTCATGAGCGAACCCAAGACCGCCGGCTCAAAAGCAGCCGGCTCAAAAATCGCAGGCGCTGCATAAGCTGCAGACTGTTTCGGGAGGTAATATGCAAACCCCAAAAAAAGAGGTATGCTCCATTTGTGCGTGGAGGGAGAACTGTCAAAAAAAATTTTCGATGTCCGGCAGGGACGTCCGCTGCCCTGATTTTTCAAAGGACTTGAGGATAAAGGAACCGGACTGTGCTTCTACAGGTCGAGACAATAAAGATAAGGAGAGATAAGCCTGCTTAATGCTTCTATAAATTATTCTATAGTGGTATAATCGCAACGTAGCATTTAAGCAATGAAATTTTTATATCAGGGGGCGTCATGAACATCAGTGAACTGAAAGGAATCGTTTCTGCAGGCAAGGACGGCATTACAGTCAGTGACAGGGCCGCGGTTGCGGCTGTTATGGACAAGCTGATTTATGAGGCGGTTTTTGCGGAAGAGACGAGAAAAAAGGGGCTTCTCCTGCTCGTCAAGGAGATAGCGAAGGCGTGCGGCGCATATCCGGCGTCGATCCAGGGGCTCTATTCGGAGATGGGCCGGAATTATCCCGGATTCACCGTGCCTGCCATGAACATAAGGGGCCTCACATACGACTCGGCAAGGGCTGTCTTCAGGAAGGCGCTGCAGAAGAAGGTGGGGGCTTTTATATTTGAGATAGCGCGCTCAGAGATAGGTTATACCAAGCAGAAACCTCTTGAGTATTCGGCGGTCTGTCTTGCGGCTGCTGTAAGGGAAGGTTACGCCGGGCCTGTTTTTATCCAGGGCGACCATTTTCAGCTCATACGGAAAAATTACCTCGCCGGGCCCGAGCTTGAAACAGATTATGTGAAAGGTCTCATCAAGGAAGCGGTTGAGGCGGAATTCTATAATATTGACATCGATTCCTCGACGCTGGTTGATCTCGATAAACCCACGCTTACCGAGCAGCAGAGGCCCAATTTTGAAGCTGCGGCGCTCCTCTCAACTCTGATCAGGGAGATCCAGCCTGCGGGCATCGATATATCAGTAGGCGGCGAGATTGGGGAGATCGGCACAAAGAACAGCACGACCGACGAACTCAGGGCTTATCTCGACGGATTTAATGCCGCTTTCCACGGCAAGGGGACCGGCCTCAGCAAACTGAGCGTGCAGACAGGCACCTCCCACGGCGGCGTTGTCCTTCCGGACGGCAGTCTTGCAAAGGTAAAAATCGATTTCGACACACTCAGGAAGCTTTCCGAGACAGCGAGAAAAGATTACGGTCTTTCAGGCGCGGTGCAGCACGGGGCCTCTACGCTGCCTGACGATGCGTTCCATATGTTCCCTGAAACAGGCACGTCCGAAGTGCATCTGGCCACAGGCTTCCAGAATATTATTTTTGACAGCGCCCATCTGCCCGGGGACTTCAGGAATGAAATATATGACTACATAAAGACCGAGTTTGCAAAAGAAAAGAAAGATAGCCAGACCGAAGAGCAGTTCATGTACAGCACACGGAAGAAAGGCTTCGGCACTACAAAGAAGAAATGGTGGGATTTAAGCGAAGGCGTGAGAACGACAATTATGGCGGAACTCGAAGCCAAATTCGACCTGCTCTTCAACCAGCTGAGGGTAGAAAACACAACGGATATTGTGAACAGGACGATAAAACCTGTCATAGTCAAAAAGGAATTGCCGGAAGATATATTGAATCAGCTGAAATAGCAATTCGAGGAAAGTTTTTTAAAAAAGAGCGGGAGGTATTATCTCCCGCTCTTTTTTATTTCTGAAAATCCGAACCTGTTTGCGGAGCTGAAGCTCAGCCCAATGTGCCCTTGGTCGACGGCACGCCCTTTACCCTGCTGTCTATTGTTGAGGCCTGCCTGAGCGCGCGACCCAAGGCCTTAAACACAGCCTCGATGATATGATGGGTGTTTCTGCCGTAAGGCACAAGCACATGCAGCGTTATTCCGGCGGCGGATACAAAGGCCTGAAGGAAGTCCTCAATCAGGTCGGGATCGAATTCCTTGAGCTTGCTTTTTTTCGGGAATTCTACTTTATATACCAGAAACGGTCTTCCGCTTATGTCGAGACAGACCGACGCGAGCGCCTCGTCCATAGGCACGGAGGCCATGCCGTAGCGGCATATGCCTTTCATGTCTCCCAGTGCCTGTCTGAAAGCCTTGCCGAGAGTGATCCCCGTGTCCTCGACAGTGTGATGATAATCGATCTCTATGTCGCCTTTGGCCCTGATCTTCAGATCCAGGAGACCGTGCCTGCACATAAGCGTAAGCATGTGGTCGAGGAAAGGTATAGAGGTATTTATTGCATATTTTCCGCTGCCGTCAAGATTGATATCAATCGAGATATCCGTTTCTTTAGTCTTTCTGCCGATAGCCGCTTTTCTCATCCGTTACCTCCTGATGCAATATAAATTTATGCAGGGAAGAAAGCCTGATCAGACCGTTTTTCGCAGTGCGGCAAGAAAAGCCCTGTTTTCTGGCGGCGTTCCCACTGTTACTCTCAGGCATCCCTCTACGACGTCTTTTATGTTCCTTACAAGGATACCCTTTTTCAGCAGCCCTTCATACACCTGATCGGGGTCGTTGACCTTAAACAATATGAAATTCGCCTCCGACGGAAACGGTCTTACCCCGTCAATCTCTTCCATGGCCGAGTACAACAGGTCCCGTTCGGCGGCAATCAGCCTTATTGATGAGCGCAGCTGTTTCTTCTGCCTGAGCGCGGAAACGGCAATAGCCTGGGAAAAAGAATTGACGTTAAAAGGCAGCCTGACCTTGTTTACTTCGGATATTATCTCGGCGTCCGCAACAATAAAGCCGAGGCGCAATGCTGCGAGACCGATCTTGCTAAGGGTCCTCATGACAACAAGATTCTTATAGTCAGCCAACAAGGGCAGGAAGCCTTTGTCGCCGGCAAACGGCTGATACGCCTCATCAACTATTACAAGCCCCTTTGAAGCCTCGATTATCTTTAGTATCCTGTCCGCAGAAAAACAGTTGCCTGTCGGATTGTTCGGACTGCTCAGGAAGATAAGCTTTGGTTTCTCTTTTTTTATGGCGGCCAGTATTTTTGCGGTGTCGAGGTCGAACTCCTCATCAAGGGGGATCGCTATTGCCGTTTCACCAAGGGCCCTTGATATTATGCCGTACATCGAAAAAGTCGGGACAGGGAAAAGTACCGGTCCCCCAAAGGTTGTTACGAGATAATATATCAGCTCATCAGAACCATTGCCCTGTAAAATATTTTCAGCGGACACGTCGAGCTCATGGGCGAGCAGCTTCCTGAGTATTTTTGCTTCAGGATCAGGATATCTGTTTGTTTTAATTTCCGAGGCTGCTTTAATTGCGCTGCTGAAACCATAAGGACTTTCGTTGGCGTCGAGCTTTATTCTGCACGGGATTTCTTTCGCGCTGTACGCCTTAAGCGCAATAACCTCTTTTTTGACAAGTTTCCTGATATTGATATTCTTCACATTCATGGCAGCTGCATTATATCACAAAAGGTATGCTCTTTTCGGAATAAGGCCTGAACGGACGGCCCGTCTCTTTTGGCCTCCGGCGCGGGTTTACAGCATGCCGGCTTGCTAAAGCGTCTTTTGGGGTGGTATCTTACCAGATGAACCTTTTGTCCTTTCAAAGACCCAGCAGGTATACCAATGGAGAGCTGAATTCGATCCACAAGTGCGGGCATGTCAGGGTTGCCCTTGCCTTCCCGGACATGTATGAAGTCGGCATGTCCCACCTCGGCCTCAGGATACTCTACAGCATAATAAACGGCATTCCATACGCATCAGCGGAAAGGGTTTTTTCTCCATGGATTGACCTTGAAGAGGCGATGAAAAGAGACCGCGAACCCCTCCGATCCCTTGAATCCGCCACACCGCTTAAGGAGTTCGATATTGTCGGCTTCAGCCTCCAGTACGAGCTGTCATACACCACTGTCCTGAACATGCTCGACCTCGGGGGTATCGCGGTCAGGTCTGAGGAGCGTTTATCAAAGAAAGACATGCCTCTTGTCATTGCGGGCGGACCCTGCACGCTTAACCCGCATCCGATTGCCGCATTTATCGACGCTTTTCTTGTGGGCGACGGTGAGGATGCGATAAAAGAAATACTCGATATTTATCACGGCTGGAAAGACGGGGGAGGCGGCGACAAAGGGCCGCTTCTTGCCGCGCTGGCAAAGCTTGAGGGCGTCTACGTGCCGTCCCTTGCCTCATCATCCGGGAATAAAGGGAAAGTGCGGAGAAGGATCATCGAATCCCTGGATGACGCGCCTTATCCCGACAACCCTGTTTTGCCTTTTACAACGATAGTCCACGACAGGGTAACTATAGAAATAGCCAGGGGCTGTTCGCTGGGCTGCAGGTTCTGCCAGGCCGGAATGGCCTGCCGGCCGGTCAGGGAAAGGTCTCTGGAAAAAATTCTCGGGATTGCGGAACGGTCCCTGAAAAATACGGGGTATGAAGACGTATCTTTCACCTCACTCAGTTCAGGCGATTATTCGTGTCTTAATCTGCTCATGAAGGAATTCAATCGCAGATTTGCGGGAAGGCGCATTTCGATGTCGCTGCCTTCTCTTAGGGTCGGGTCCGTCAACAAGGAGATGCTGCGAGAGATGAAGGCGGTCAGGAAGACCGGTTTTACAATGGCGCCGGAGGCGGGCACGGACAGACTCAGGGCCGTTATAAACAAGGATTTTACTGAGGAGATGTATGTCAGGGCGCTTGAAACCCTGTTCAGGGAGGGCTGGCTTAATCTCAAGCTTTATTTTATGACAGGCCTTCCGACTGAGACAGACGCGGACATAGCGGCGATACCTGAAATGGTCTTCAAGGCGATAAAGATATCCAAACAGCTGACAGGAAGAAACGTGACTATTAGCGCCGGGGTCTCATCCTTTATACCCAAACCCCACACCCCTTTTCAGTGGTACGGTCAAAACAGCATTGATGCGCTGAAGGAAAAGAACAGTTATCTTAAAAAGGCCTTTCTGAGAAGGGGTGTTAAATACAAGGGGCATAATGAAGAGATGTCTTTGCTCGAGGCTGTATTTACCCGCGGCGACGAACGTCTTGCAGGGTTTATCGAAGCCGCATGGAGAGAGGGCTGCAGGCTTGACGCCTGGACCGAACTGTTTGATTTCCGGAAATGGGAAAAGGCGATGGAGGTGTCGGGCATAGACGCCTCTGCTTACGCTACCCGGACGTTTGCAATGGAGGAGCCGCTGCCGTGGGACAATGTAGATACCGGCGTCAGGAAGGAATATCTTGCAGCGGAATACAACAAGGCCCTTGAGGGATGTTTTACTGTTGACTGCAGGAAGACCTGCCACGCCTGCGGCCTTAAATGCAGAGAGGAAAAAACTCCTCAGCAACTGCCGGCCGCTGAGCAGCAAGCGGATGCAGAGGCGGGGTTGCCGCGCCCCGGCAAATCAGACAGCGCCGCCACTGAGCATTTTGTCAGGGTACGCATGAAATACGCGAAGACCGGCAGGGCAAGGTACCTGTCTCACATAGAGCTGACTACAGCTATCATACGCGCTATGCGAAGGGCCGGGCTGCCGATGCGCTATTCATCCGGTTTTCACCCTCTGCCCAAAATATCTTTCGGCCCCGCGCTTGGAGTTGGCATTGCGGGAACGGGCGAATATCTCGACATGGAACTGCTTTCGCCTGTTGATATAAGTTCGGTCATGAAGGACCTTGGAGCAACCCTGCCGGACGGCATATCTGTTGTTCAGTCGGCTGAGCTGTTCGGCCGAGAAAAATCGCTTAACAGCTTCATAACCAGGTATGTGTATGAGGCAAGGCGGCCGGCGGGGCTGAACGCAGCCGGCCTTTCAGCCGGCGACTCCCTGATAGTGACGCGCAAAGAGAAGCAACTCGATATCAGACCGATGATTGAGGAAGTGGAAAGGCTGGACAACGAAACATACCGGCTCACGGTAAAGGACCTTGGAGACGTCAAAGTAAGGCTGGATGAACTGATGCCTGCCGTCTTCGGAGTGCCGGCCGTGGAGATCGGGATTACGAGGACCGCAATGTACGGCCTGCATGGACAGATGTCCGGCCGCTGGTCCGAACCGATGGAAGGGGAAAACGTATGGGCAGTGAGATCCTGATAAATGTAACAAGGGGCGAAACAAGGGTGGCGCTCCTTGAAGGCGGACAGGTAGTTGAGTTTTATATCGAGCGGAAGAAAGATGCAAGCATCGTAGGGAATATATACAAGGGTAAGGTAGTCAAGATCCTTCCGGGCATGCAGTCCGCCTTTGTCGAAATAGGATTGGAGAAGGCGGCCTTTCTTTATGTGGCCGACATCAAGGCCGATACCAATGAGTATGCCCCGTTGTTTGAGGAAGAAGACAAGGACAAGGGTTTGGAAATGTTCCCCGGCAAAGGCCGGTCGGATATATCGATAGAAGAGCTTATACAGGAAGGCCAGGAGCTTCTGGTGCAGGTCTCGAAGGCGCCTATCGGCACAAAGGGCGCGAGGGTAACGTCCTATATAACTTTGCCCGGCAGATATCTGGTCCTTATGCCGAACGTCGATCATATAGGGATATCGCGGCGTATATCGCGTGAAGAAGAGAGAGCCCGCCTGAAGGAGATCGTCGACAGGATCAGACCGCCGGGATACGGCCTGATTATCAGGACCGCGAGCGAAGACTCCCTTGAAGAGGACATAAGCAAGGACCTCCAGTTTCTTGTGCTGCTGTGGGAGAACCTGCAGGGGAAGAAAGACAGGGTGCCGGCCCGGGGGCTTTTATACAGCGACCTGGATCTTGTATTCAGGAGCGTCCGCGACCTGTTGAGCCATAACGTCGAAAGGCTGATTATAGATTCAGAGGAAGAGTACGGCAGGATAATCGAATTCGTGGAGACCTATTTCCCAAAGCTGCTCAGTAAAATCGAACTCTATGAAGAGAGTGAACCCATATTCGACGCCTTCGGCATAGAACTGGATATATCGCGGGCCATCGGCAGAAAGGTTTGGCTCCGGTCCGGCGGATATATAGTGGTGGACCAGACAGAGGCGATGACGGTTATCGACGTCAATACCGGCAAGTTTGTAGGCAAGGAAGGTCTGGAAGATACCATACTCAAGACCAACCTCGAGGCTGTGAAGGAGATCGCCTATCAGATAAGGCTGAGGAACCTTGGCGGCATAATAATCATAGATTTCATTGATATGGACAAGCTTGAAAACAGGGACAAACTTTTCAATGCCTTTACAGAGGCGATGAAAAAAGACAGGGCCAAGAACACGATATTCCATATCTCGGATCTGGGGCTCATCCAGATGACCCGGAAGCGTGTAAGGGAGAGCCTCGGCAGGACATTGAGCACGACCTGCCCTTATTGTGAAGGCAAAGGGTTTGTAAAGTCCGCGGACACGATATGCTATGAAATCCTCAGGACGATCAAGAAGATGGCCAAGCACGGCAGCACAAATATAATTATTACGGCGCATCCCCTGGTAGCTGAAATGCTCTCGGACGAAGAGATGCTCGGCATAGAAGATGTTGAAAAACAGTTCGGAGTTAAGGTGCTTGTCAGGGCGGACAACAAGATGCATCAGGAGAATTACGAGGTCAATTCGCTTTGAGATGATCGCTGAAAAAAAGTTTTCAGAGCTGATATCTCTTCTTTCAACCGCTGAATCTGCGGCATTGGCTTTCTCCGGAGGCGTTGACAGTTCGTTTCTTCTGAAGGCGATGAAACTTTCAGGAATGAGAACGCTTGCGGTAACCTCGGTTTCGGAGACCATGCCGAAGAGGGCGCAGATCGAAGCCGGGGCAACGGCAAAAGAGATCGGGGCCGAGCATCTCATAATAAAGACCGAAGAGTTGGGGAATGAGTCTTTCAGTTCAAACCCGCCCGAGCGCTGCTTCCACTGCAAGGACGAGCTGTTCGGAAAACTTACGAAAATTGCGCAGCAGCGTCATTATCGGTTTGTCTTTGACGGGAGCAATGCCGACGACCTTAATGATTACAGGCCGGGCAGAAAGGCGGCTGAGCTGCACGGCGTCAGGAGCCCTCTCGCTGAATGCGGCATTTCAAAAGACGAGATTCGGGTCATGTCAAAAAAGCTCGGTCTGGGCACCTGGGACAAACCCTCGTCTCCCTGTCTGTCTTCGAGATTCCCATACGGCAGGAGGATTACCGCTGAGGCGCTTGGCAGGGTGGAAAGGGCTGAAGAGTTTCTCAGGTCCCTCGGCCTGACCGAGGTCAGGATCAGGGACCACGGCGACACCGCCCGCATCGAGGTCGGACCGGATATGATCAGCGCCTGCGCCGAGGCTTCGATGCGAATCAGGATTGTGGAAGAGCTCAGGACAATCGGTTATAAATTCGTCTCTCTTGATCTGGAAGGCTACAGGTCCGGAAGCATGAACAGGGTGTTGGATAAAAAGCGGGGTTGAGCATGTATTGCGGACAGACCCGGCATTTAAAGTGAATGAACTAAACCCATGAATCCCGAACAGTCAAAATATATTGAAGACCTTGAAAAATGCGTACGCTGCGGCAAGTGCAAGGCGGTCTGCCCCACCCTTGACGATAATCCTGTGGAAGGGTCAGGCGCGAGGGGCAGGGTCGCGCTTCTGCGCGCGTTTGTTTCAGGCCGCATAAAGCCTTCAAGGTTGCTGAACGACCGCATATTTAGCTGTATATTGTGCGGGGCCTGCTCAGGCTCGTGCCCTCTGGGAGTCGATATCCCTGAGGCAATATATCTTGGAAGGGCGCTGCTGAAAAGGACCGACCGGCGAAGGAGCTATCTGAGAGCCCTTGTGAAGTTTACAACCAGATGGCCCGACCTCGCGTTTCGTCTTGCAAAGCTGGGTCGGTCAAAACTCTTTCCTGCCCTTGCCGGCAGAGGGCTGATTCCGTTCAGTCCCGAACTACCTGATGCGCCGCTGAGAACAGCCGAACAGGTTTTCAGGACGCACAAAAAAAAGGGCAGGGTGGCTGTCTTTGCAGGATGCAGCGTAAACTTCGTTATGCCGCACCTTGGAGAATCCCTTATCAACGTGTTGCAGAAATCCGGATATGAGGTGGTCCTGCCGAAAGGGGAGGTGTGCTGCGGAAACCCTCTAAGGACGCTTGGGCTGGAAGATCAGGCGATTGAGCAGGCGAAAAAAAATTTCCGGGTCTTCAGCAGACTTAAAGTTGAGGCGATTCTAAGCCCGTGCCCTACCTGCACGCTGATGCTGAAAACCGAGTATCCTAAAATGATAGGGAAAGGGCTGGATCGCGCGATGGACATATCTGTTTTTTTCAGCGACAAGATAGAGGCGACCGACAGCATAAACAAGACCGCATATTACCATGACCCATGTCATCTCAGTTACAGCCTCGGGGTCAGGAAGGAACCGAGGCAGCTCATTCAAAGGGCGGGTCTGCGGCTCACTGGGCAGGAAGATTCAGGCTGCTGCGGTTTCGGCGGACTTTTTTGTCTTTCGAATAAGGAGATATCCCAAAACCTCCTGGCAAAGAAGACCGGTAACATAATGGGGTCGGATGCCGATACCGTTATTACCTCATGTCCGGGCTGCATTCTTCAGTTGAGCAGGACGATCATTGACAGGCCTGTGCTACATCTTGTCGAACTCCTGGAAGAGGCCTACTGTTTCAGGCCTCTTGAAAAGAAGGAGAAGAAGGGCCATAAGGAGACAGAGGAAGAGGAACCGACGCTTTTCTAGCAGGCCTGACAGTTTTTTATTTGCAATGTTTCATATCTTCCTCATCGCAAGAGCTGTTGGATCGAAAGCCCGGAGAAATTGGGACTAAAATAGATCAATGCTGAGAAAGGTTTTTTTGCAGGAGATCGGTAGGAAAAAATGGGCTGTTGCGCTCCTCTTTTGCACAGTCCTCATATATCTGCGCAGTGTCACCGGCGAGTTCGTCCTGGATGACAGGACTTTTTTCCTGGATAACGATATCCTGCCGAACCTCAAGCCCTGGAACCTGACCAATATCTTCTTTTCTCCGAGCAACTACTGGATAGAGCATCTCCCTGTAAGGGATTTCCTTTATGTGTGCGAGTATTATCTGTTCGGCGCTGCGTCGGCCGGATATCACGTAGTGAGTCTCGTGCTCTATTGCCTTATCGGCTGCCTTGTCTTCGACCTGCTGTCTCTTCTTTATTCTGCCCTTCCGGACGGCGACTCTCAGACAGTGAGAATATCGGCGCTTTTTTCTGCTGCCGTTTTTCTCCTTCATCCTGTCCATGTTGAAGCTGTGGCGTATATTTCGAGTCAGAAGGACCTCCTGTTTGCGCTCTTTTCCCTTCTTGCCGTCGACTTGTTCTATCGCAACTGCAGGCCGGACGGGCTGTTGTCCGGCAGGATGTTCCTGCTTGTTGTCCTTTGTTATTATCTTTCTTTGCTGTCCAAGAACACCGCTGTTGTAACAGCCGTATTTATACCGTTTCTTTGGCTTGTTCACCTGAGTAAAGAGGGCGGCAACAGAATGAAGGCGGCCGTCCTGTGGTGTGCTGTAAATCTGCCTGCAGCTCTCTGGATTTTCTACAGCATCCGCATTAACGACGCGTTCCGGAACCTTGGCCTCCAGGAGGGAAGCACTTTCTTTGAAAGGGCCGGCAGGGGGCTGAAAATCCTTGGCGCGCATATAATGCTTGCAATTAAACCGTTCCCACTCAGTTTCGGTTATCCCTTTGAGGAGTCTGCGCACCCGGACATCAATATGCTGGTGGGCGTCGCCTTTATTGCCGCTCTCCTGTTTTACATATCTTTTCGCCAAAGAAGCCTTGTGACGGCCGGGCTGCTTCTGATCTTCCTCTATCTTTTCCCTGTGCTTCAAATTGTTGCCCCGCTCTTTAATCTTATGGTCTATGACCGGTATCTCTTTATACCTATACTGGGCGTTGGGATAATAGCCGAAAGGACCCTGTCTGCCCTGCCCCTGCCGGTAATCTGGAAGCGTCAGGCGCTCTATACGGCAATGGCCGCAATCCTCTGCCTTCTTTCGGTTGCGACCTGCAGGCATGTCCCGAAATTCCATGATGAACTTGCGATGGCGCGGCATACACACGAAGCATTCCCCCAGTGGCCGGAGGGTTCGTTTTATTATGTCTATGCGCTGATCGAGGCAGGCCGGCTCGATCAGGCCTTGGCCGCAGCCTCAGGCGACAGGCTGCTTGAATCCCCTGATTGGCTAAGGGGCTATTTTTTGGGGTGGATATCTCTCGAACGCGGGGACTACGGCAGGGCGATCGACCTTCTGAAACCGGCATTGGCAGGCTCCATCAACGGGGGGTATTTCCCGTTCCCCAGTGTAAAGTTGGGTGAGGCCTTTATGAAGAAAGGCGACTACCGTCAGGCGGAAGAGGCGCTCGGCGCTGCTTACAATTCAGCGATCCGTCAGCCGGTCGAGTACTACCGCGCCAAAAAACTGCTTGAGGAGATCCGCCGGCTCCGGGGAGTTCGAGTTGCGAGAGGTGATGATAAGTGATAATAAAATTATTTGCAGGCCTCAGGCCCGTGTTGGGCTAATAGGCCGGCGGGGGTGACATGCAAGAAGTTACAAAGGAACAATTCAGGGATATCTACTTTAAGCTGGGCGGCGGCGCGGCGACCGGCTGGAGCGCGGAGTACTGGGACAAGTTCTTCGAGAAAGACAAGAGGCCGGGAATGAAATATCTGGTGGAAGAACCCGAAACTCAGGAGCATACAAGAATGATGATCGTCGCGGATTTCAGCGTAAACGAATATCGCCTGTTCTTTATGACTGAAGAGAGTGAAGAATCTTTTTTCGACTTTCCGGACTGAACATTCCGGTCTGGGACTGATGGAATGCTGTAAGCGAGGATAAAATAATGGATATTTTTTTAGAGGCTGCAATCGAGGAAGCAAAAAAGGGGTCGGCTGAAGGGGGTATCCCCATAGGGTCGGTCCTTGTTATAGACGGTTGTATAGTCGGGCGCGGTCACAACCGGCGGGTGCAAAAAGGCAGCGCAGTACTGCACGCTGAAATGGATTGTCTGGAAAATGCCGGGCGGCTCAAGGCTGCGGATTATCGTCGGGCAACATTGTATTCGACTCTTTCACCCTGCGATATGTGCAGCGGCGCTGTGCTGCTGTATGGGATACCGAAGGTCATTGTCGGGGAAAACCGCACCTTCCGCGGGCCTGAAGATTATGTGAGGTCAAGGGGCGTAGAGCTGGTTATCCTGGATAACCTGGAATGCCGCCGGCTTATGGAAACGTTCATTAATAATAATCCGGAACTGTGGAACGAGGACATCGGAGAGTAGGCTGTTTGTCACCTGTGGCCGCCTCCGGCAAGGAACAAAATAAAATGGCTTATTGTCTTATAAGATGAAGGACGCTAAAGCTGTAAACGATGATGATATCAATGACGTGCAATTGTGCCGGAAGGGCGACCTTGCCGCATTTGAACGACTGGTGCTCAGACACCAGAAGAGGATACTGAACATCGCCTTCAGGATGATCGGTTCTTATGAGGATGGGCTTGAAGTGACCCAGGACTCCTTTGTGTCCGCCTACAGAAATATAAACGGGTTTGACGGGAGGTCGAAGTTCAGCACCTGGATCTGCGCAATTGTGATGAACGCGGCCAGAAACCGGATTGAGCAGAACCGTTCGAGAAACCGTCACGAAGGGGCCTCCTATGACGATCCCATAGAGGGGAATGACGGCCCAATCGCGCGGGACTGTGCGTCGCCTGAGAGCTCTGCGCTTGAGAAGCTAGAACAGAAAGAACGCCGGGCGCTGGTGAGACGATGCATAAAGCAGCTCGAAGACGATTACAGGGCGGTTGTAGTCCTCAGAGATATTCAGGGCTTTTCATATGGGGAGATCGGCAGCGTGCTTAAGCTCGCCGAGGGCACGGTGAAATCCAGGCTCTCGCGGGCAAGGGACAGTCTCCGAAGCTGCCTCAGAAAACTGTTTGGAGGGAAGAGATGAACTGCAGGGAAGTCCGGCAGGAACTGTCCGCGTACATCGACGGGGCCATTCCGGAAGCAATGAGTGCCGAAATCTCCGAGCATCTCAAAGGCTGCTCCGAATGCAGGGCAGCGCTTGAGGAACTCCGCCTGACTGTATCTGAAATAAAGTCTCTCGATGCGGTGGAGCCCCCGGACCTGCTTGTCGTCAGGGTCATGGCAAGGGTGACGGAAGAGCAGAGGCAAAGGCAGAAACCGGAGCAAAGACAGCACAAGGGTCTTTTCCAGAGGTTATTTCCACAGGTCCGTTTCGCAATTCCCCTGACAGCGGTTGCGACCGTCCTCGTGGCTGCGGTCACCCTTTATTTATTCAGGGATATTCATACGCAGGTCAAGCTTGTTCCCCAGTTGCCGACGAGGCCTGCGGAGGAAAGACCAGTGGTTCCGCCCCAGCCCCTCGCACCTTTACAGCCAAAGGGCAAAGAGGTTCAAATGCCGGAGCCGGCCAGGCCCGCAGAGCCTCTGCCTGGAGCAGAAAGGCAGTTCGCCGAAAGCCCTGCCCAGCAGTTCACGGAAGAGAAGAGGGAGGCCGCAACCAGGCCCGAATCCGCAGACAATGCCTCGGCTAACGCCCCAATTTCTGTAGGCAGGCCACAGGAAGGTCGCGGAGCTTTACCTGCGCCGGCCGGCGGTCTCCACAGCCTTAGAAAGGCGTCGGCAGGGTATGACGGAGGCGCAGCTAAAGAACGTCTTGACTTCTATTACTCAGACGGAAGCGGGAAGTCATACCGCTCTACCGAAACGGCGGAGAATGAAAGGATTGTGTTGATCGAGACGCCGGCACTTAATGAGACCCTCTTTGAAAGACAGAAGGCTGTCATAGATTCTGTCGCTGCTGAGGCACGGCCGATCAGGATGGTGGTTGCCTGCCGGAAGAAAGAATACCTGGAGGGGTTTCATACCTCTAAAGAAACCGCGGCGCAACTTTCTTCCGACAGGGCGGGGTTCAGGGTAAGGTTGATTACCGGCAAAGGTATAGTGCTTATAGATTCAACGAATGTCCTCTCAAGAGACAAGATACTCGCGAACTATTAAGCAGAAAAATATTTTTGATTGACGGCTGCATATGACATGAATGCCCTATCTTGGATAGTTCGGAGGAATGGGCGCGAACTCCTCGTGCCAGAGCCTGTTTCTGCCGGCGCTGTGACAATTGATAAGTCCTTTTTTGCAGAGCACATCATGCCATTCGTATTTTACGATCACCTTTTGGACAGGCACACTCCAAGGTTCGAACTGCACCTCAACCGCGGGGGCGTAATTCTCCTGGCCAAAGCCTGTCCCTGCAGAGTCGCTTTCAGCCGCCTTGTTTTCAGAACGGGCAGGCGCAGGCGCATCTCCGGGATATCCGGCAGCGGCCCGCCTTTCCTTTTTCAGGGCCTGCGGACGCGGCTTTTCCCTGAACACCGCAACCGCGATCACACCCATGGCAGAACTATCGTCAAAGGTCCTCGCTGAATATGAGTCTGCCTCGCTAGTAAAATAAAACCTGTGGACAGTCTTCATGTCGGTGCGCCAGCCTTCAAAGCTGGATTGCCCATAAGGTTCGATAATATACATCCGTTCATTCTGTTTAAGGTAAGATTTTCTGCCTGAGATTATGTTTCTGCCGTCCACAGCTATCACGACGCCGATCCTTTCAGGCAGGTTATTCCTGATCGCAATCGTGTAGTTCCTGCCCTTCACTGCTTCGAGGTATTTCTTTGTGATCTGTGTGCCGTCTGCCGAATAATCCTTAAACGGGATGGAGAGGTATTGTCTGCCGTTGTCCGAAAGGATATCGACCTCAATAGGTGAGGCGTGGCTCAAGACAGGCACTGCCAGGACCAGGATTACCGTCAAAACAACAAGCGCTGAAGTTCTCATTACTCTTCTCCTTTTAAATGGTTTTGTCTATAAGACAGGAGAAAGGTCCATTTTGTTCCCGCCGGATAAAAAATACAGGCTTACATCAGGGGCACCGGCTGTTTACATAAGCAGATTAATGGGAATGCGTATCCCTCCGAAAGGGGCGACCAGGTACATTCCCTGTATCCTGAAAGGAAACCAGGTAAGGGAGGCCTCAGACAGCGGCAGGCTTTCCGCGAGGTCTGACCTGAATTCTTTTACACTTTCCGATATCAGGACAGCCTGGGTAAATCTGGCCAGCGAGGCGGCGTCATCGCTGTCATAGCAGCAGCCGAGCAGTTCCGCAGCCTTATGTCCGGCAACAGAATACTGTGGCTGGAGACGTGACAGCCTGAGGGCGATCTCGAGAAGAAACTTCAACCTCCGGTAACGGAAGGCGGGGATAAAAAAATTAAAAGGCCGGTCCTTGTCCGGGCCGCTTTTTAGTATCCAGAAGGGAAGATATTTAATCTCTCCCTTGTCCTGATTTCCTGAGTCCGCTATCCGGTATTCGAGCCCGCACAGTTCGCTTCCGCATATTTGCCAGGCCCTTGCGCAGTTTGCGCAGAAAAAAATGCTGTCCTCAGGTCTCACGGGCAGGTCTGCTCCGCAGTTGGGACATAAAAGAGGTCGGAACGCTGCCACCCTGGGTTCCCCTCCCTGTGTGCGGTCGAGTGTATTGTAAACGGAGGCGCCTGCATCCGGGTTCACGACTGATCCTGAGACCGCGTCGAGTATTGCCACTGATATGTCTCCGCGACTCTTCATCTCAACCACCCAGAAGGGAAAATATATCAGCGAGAGGACCCTGGCGATCACCTTTCTGTAAAGAGCAGCCTTGTTGACCGCGGTCTTTAACCCGATCTCTTCGGCTGTCTGCGCGCTTAATTCAGGGCCGACAACCTTGCCCAAAGATTCCAACACAGAATTCCGGAAAAGCTCCAGCCGCAGTACCGCCGGTCTTACGCCAAGCGAGTACAGGGCCGCATCGGGCCGGTCGCACGCGCTAAAATTTTTTTCCAGATACCGGTCATTTAAAAGCAGTTCGCCGAGCTCGTATAGCGAGCCCACGCCTTCCGGCAGGCCGGCTGTTCCCATACCGCCCGATACTTTTCTGGAAACGGATATGTTAAAGCCTGTTTTAGTCTCCGATGAACTGCCTGTCCCCATACGGACAAACGTCCGCTTTGAAACGGATATGTTTAAATCCGGTTTATTCTCCTGCATCTCACCGGCCGCTTTTGGCCCGATTATTTTCTCCTTTCCCCTGGAAGACGATTTTCCCGTATCCCCTTTTTCTTCTCCGGCATCTTTGCCTTTGAACTTATTTAAGGCGATGCCGAGCAGTTTGCCGGCCGCATCCAGCAAAGACGTGCCGTCATCGAATGCCCTGAATGATTCCTTGCCTCCGCCGGCCCAAAGCAGGCTGTCTTCAGAATCTTCGCCCATGGCCTTTTCAATTTCTTCATCAAGGCGCCTGACCGGCGGTTTTTCCCACCCGAATTCATGTCCGGTCATGCGGTAATAGGGCAGAAAATACAGCTGCGCCTTAATGTCGCTGAACTCGCCAAGGCCTCTGTCCCTCTGTACCTTCATCGCCTCTGCAACCGCCCTGCGCTCCCCAAGTTTTGCCGCTACGAAATAGCTTAGCAGCTGTTTTCTGCCGGTAACGAGGAGATTGGCGCCGCAGTGGCCGCACCTGACGGCATTGGACCCATGAGTGAAATCCAGCGGCGCTGCGCAGGAAGGGCATTCCGCAGATACGATCAGGTTATCCATTTATCGTCGCACGGCTTCAGGAATAGCTGCATTGCTTCAGGGCTCAACTACTTTTTCGCCGCAGTTTAAACAGAATTTTGCCCCTGGAGGAAGTTTGGCATCGCAGTTTTTGCACCGAAGCTCGGCTGAAAGATCGAGTCCGCAGGACGGGCAGAACCTGTCGGCTGCCCCGAGGTCTTTTGAACACCGCGGACATTTCCTGATCACGACCATTTGATGGCCGCAGTGCGGGCAGAAGCGGCTGTCTATCGGCACATCGCCATGGCATTTTTCGCAATTGACAGCCCCTTTTTCAAGGATCTTCTCAGGAGCCGCCCCGCCGTTGCCCATCACTTTATAGAGCATCCCCGGAATCATCATCCCAAGGCCTGCGCCGACTCCAAGCCCCATGCCTGCAGAGGCCGCTCCGCCGGACATGCCTGCGCCCGAGGTCGCTGCGTCTCCCAATGCCTTGGCAGCCTTGTATTTGAGAAAGTTATCAAGGTCGCCGACAGCCGCCATGCCTGATCTCTCGTCGATCATCTTCTGCACGTCCTCGGGAGGAGTTATGCGGTTTATGTAGAAATCGGCCAGCTCCATTCCGTACTTGTGAAAATCGTCCGTCAGCCGCGCTTTTACGGCGCCGGCCATCTCATCATAATATTTCGGGAGGTTCAAAAGACTGTCTACCTTCTCTCCGAGGAAATCATTAAGTCTCGATATAATCACATCCCTGAGATAGTCTTCCACCCCGGATGTTTCCACCGCTCCCTGGGTGCCGGCCATCATATTTATAAACAGGAGCGGTTGTGCGACCTGCATGGTGAAAGTGCCAAAGGCCCTGAGACGTATGATGCCGAATTCAGTGTCCTTGAAGGCAACAGGGTCTTTCGTTCCCCAGCGCATGTTTGTGAAGATCTTTTGATTTATAAAGCACACCTCGCACCGGAACGGGCTGGTAAAACCCCACGGAAGAGACAAAACCTTGGTCAGAATAGGCAGGTTTTTTGTGGATAAGGTATGCCTGCCCGGTCCCAGCACATCCAGCCCCCGGCCGTCCCGGAAAAAGACGGCAGCCTGGTTTTCCCTTACTATCACCTGCGCCCCGAATTTGATCGCGCCCGAGCCTTCCTCGGGATATCTGTGAAGTATCTCCTGCCCGGTCTTATCGAACCACTCGATTACTTCCATAAACTCAGACATTTTTTTCTCCTGTGCTTCTTTTTTTGTGATTATAAGATTTGGGAGAGGCTGCGTCAATAAGCGGGTGAAATTTATGCGCCGGGCCTTTCTGCCTATCGCGGTCCCATATGATATAATGAAAACCGGAAAACACGCGGAGCTTTATTGCAGACTGCTAATCGAAGGGGAAAACAGAAAGTGCGATATAACCTTGACCGGTCATTTTTCAGGAAGGCGTTATGAGTAAAGAGGTTGTTGCCATCGTTGTCGGCGGCGGGCCTGCCCCGGGCATTAACGGTGTTATCAGCTCCGCCACGATCGAGGCGGTCAATGAAGGAAAGGATGTAATAGGAATCGTAGGGGGCTTCAAGAGCCTCTTTTATGGAGAGCGCAACAAGGCAATCCGCCTCAGGATTGAAGATGTATCCAGGATACATTCAACCGGCGGTTCCATTCTGCGCACATCCAGAGATACGGTACAGACCGCCAAAGAACACTTCAGCACGCTCCTGGCCACCCTAAAGGCGCTCAAGGTCAAATATCTGATTACCATCGGCGGCGACGGGACGGCATTTATGGCCCGCTGGATAGAGAAAGAGTCAAGGGGTAAACTCTCGATAGTGCATGTCCCCAAGACCATAGACAATGACCTCTATCTCCCCGGCGGCAGGTCCTCTTTCGGATATCATACAGCGCGCGAATGGGGTGTCAGGATAGTAAAAAACATTATGGAAGACGCAAGGACCACGGGCAGGTGGTATTTTATATCCACAATGGGCAGGTCCTCCGGCCACCTGGCGCTCGGAATTGGAAAGGCCGCCGGAGCCCACCTTACCCTGATACCTGAAGAGTTCCCTGAACAGAACCTGTCGATCAGAACCGTGGCGGACATCCTTGAGGGCGCCATAATCAAGCGTATATCGATGGGCAAAGACCACGGGGTCGCTGTTTTGGCTGAAGGGATATCCGGGAGGCTGAATTTAAAGGAGCTGGACTCCTGCGATACGGTCGAGAGGGACGAGGTAGGCAGGATAAAGCTTTCGAACATACCTCTGGGCCGGATATTCAGAGACGAGGTCGCAAAGAAACTCGGGACACGCGGCATAAAAACCACCATAGTCGACAAAAATATCGGGTATGAGTTAAGGGCCGCAGACCCTGTGCCGTATGACATCGAGTATACCCGCAATCTGGGCTACGGCGCGGTCAGGTTTCTGATGAACGGCGGCACAGGCGCAATGATAGTTTTCGATGAAGGCAGACTGAGGCCGGTCTCTTTTGTCGAGATGTCGGACCCGGAAACCGGGCTCACAAAGGTCAGGCTTGTTGATATCAAGTCTGAAAACTACGAGGTCGGCAGAAAATACATGATACGCCTCGAAAAAGAGGACTTTGAACCCGCGCGCGCTTCTCTTCTTGCGAAGGCCGCGCATATGAAGGTGAAAGAGTTTAAGTCCGGATTTTCCTATCTTGTCGGTTATTGAGGCAGCACGGACCTTTATGCCGTAAGCCTGCAGACTTGACTTACTTTCGTATGAAACGTTTAAATAAACGATGAAAATATCGAAACATTTTTTTGTGCTGTTTGTTGTCTGTTGCCTCGCTTCCTGTTCCGGAAAGGTCGCGGTAATCCCGCCGCTTGAAGACTTCGACGCCGAGAAATCGTTTTCCAGGGCAAACAAAATGATCAGCGATAAGGATTACAGCGATGCCAGGGCGGTCCTGCTTGAAATCAAGAACAGGGACCTGTCGAAGAAGATAGCCCCGCTTGCGCAGCTCAGGATAGCGGATTCATACGCCAAAGAGGAAGAGTTCGAAAAAGCTGTTGCAGAGTACCGGAAATTCCTTGAAATGTACCCCGACCACAGACATGCATCATACGCGCAGTACGAGATAGCGATGATCTATTTTAATCAGATTGAAGGCCCGGAAAGAGGGTATGGCGGAGCGGCCATGGCCTTGGCCGAATTTGAAAAGCTGAAGAAGGACTTTCCGAGGAACCCCTACAAAGATATAGTTGAGGTAAGGATTGAAAAATGCCGGAACATCATGGCCGACTACGAACTCCTGGTCGGGGAATTCTATATAAAGAAAGGTTCGTATAATGCGGCGATCCAGCGGTTTGAGAGGCTGCTTGCTAAATATCCGGATTACAAAAAGATCGAACAGGTACTGCTTGATCTGGGCGTCTGTTATAATAAAATCGGCCGTGGGGACAAGGCTGAAGCATATCTGAAGGACCTTCTCGGTAAATATCCGAACAGCCCTTTGACCGAAAAGGCCAGGAAAGAACTAGCCTCCGTCAAACCCGCAGTAAAATAGCCGGGGCGTTCCCGACATTGTCTTACTATCCTGTTTATCTGAATCTGGCGGGGAGAAAAGTCGTTGTCATAGGCGGCGGCAAGGTAGCCGAAAGAAAGGTCCTCCGGCTGCTCAGGGCAGGCGCTGATGTCACAGTAATAAGCCCGACCCTTACAAAGCGGCTTTTAAAAGAAAAAGAAAAAAAGACGATACTCTTCAAACGCAGGCCTTACAGGTCCGGCGACGTCAGGAACGGTTTTCTCGTCATAGCTGCAACCGACTCTCCGGAGCTAAACTCCAAAATCGCCGGGGAAGCGCCTGCCCTTGTCAATGTGGTCGACGCGCCTTCTGAATGCAATTTTATCGTGCCCTCTGTTGTTGAACGCGGAGACCTGGTCCTGGCCGTTTCCACCGGCGGCATGAGCCCTGCCCTGGCAAAGGCCATAAGGCAGGAACTGGAGGAGATATACGGCCGTGAAGTCGGCATATATCTGAGGTTTGCAGGGACCGTCCGGAAAAGGGCGCTCGCTTGTATCAAAGACAGCAGAAAGAGGGAGCGATTTCTGAAGGGGCTGGCGTCTCCAGGTGTATTGAAAAGGCTCCGGACTATCGGAATAAGCGGTTTAAAAGAATCTATCGAAAAAAGGCTCTCGGCATTGTCTTCGTGACGCGGTAACGCGATTTTTATTCAAACCGGATTGTGCCGAAACATTCCGGCATATGAAAATTCAATTCTTTTAACTGGGACCATGAGCCCCAATGCGGATGTGAGGTCTCATCGCCGCACTTGTTAAAATTTGCACGCCAGGTTTGAGCCTTTACAGTTCCTAACGGTCCGGCATACTTTTCCAGGAGAGAGAAAGGGATAAAAAATTCAAGGAGCCAATCCACCGGCACGGTAATTTCCGGCTCTACAGTCTGAGGCATGGTGTGGCAGACCTTTACCTGTCGACCGTCCTCTTCCGGGATTGCGATGAAATGCCTGAACCCGGTCTCAGTGCGCCGGGGATCAATAATATAGGAGCAAAGCAGTGCTCCGCAGCAATTGAACTCGAAATTGAAATATCCGCCGCCGGGCTTTGGCTGAACAAAAAACTCAACGCAGCTGTCTTTGTAGACTTGATCAGCGTAATTTGTTCTTAGGCATCTTACATATCGGTCTTCAACTGTGAAAATACCGAAGATGCCTACCGCGTCGTACAACAGCCTTGCCGACGTGCGGGGCCTGTGCCTGCTTCCCTCCGGCCGGAAATGAGAAAGCTCAAGTTGCTCCGCGCGCTGCCACACATCGCCGGTCCAGAGACATTGCAGGGACGGCCGTATATGCGCAAAGTGTACGGTGAAAGTCATCCCGGCTTTTGGATAAACAGAATTTTAGCTTATCCGCACTTTGTAAACCCGCAGCAATGGCAGACCGCGCATCCTCCCTCATGCTCAACAGCGCCTCCGCATTCAGGGCACGCGCCGATAAGCATGACCAGAGAGTCCTTCTTTGCTCCGTTGCCGTTTCCGTTCTTGCCCTTCTGCATATATTTCTCCAGGGCCTTGGCGATAGCATCCGAACAGGAGGTAATCTTTCCGCCCTCCGCCCAGGCAGGCTGGTGGCATGACACGCCCTTCAGCTGGTTCATAATCTCTTCAGGCGCGATATTGGAGCGAAGCGCGAGGCTTACCAGCCTTCCTATTGCCTCAGCCTGACTCGAAGCGCATCCTCCTGCCTTGCCCATGCTTGTAAACAACTCAAAGATGTTGCCCTTTTCATCTTCCGAAATCGTAACATAGAGATTGCCGCAGCCGGTCTTCATGAGGCGGACCGTGCCTTGAAGGACTTCAGGTCTCTTCCTTGGTACTATCTTGGGCTGGGCGGGCTCAACCTCCTGTCTGGTCTTGCCTGTTGAGAGAACCTGCTCATCTCTTGATCCGTCACGATATACGGTAACTCCCTTACAGCCGAGATTGTATGCCAGGAGGTATGCTTCTTCAACATCCTTTTGAGTTGCGTTGTTAGGGAAATTTACGGTCTTCGATACCGCGTTGTCGACATGCTTCTGAAAGGCGGCCTGCATGGCAATGTGTTCCATTGGTGTGATGTCGTGCGCTGTTACGAATACGGATTTCACGTCCTCGGGGACTTCGTCAAAATCGTGCAGCGACCCTTTGTCCGCTATCCTTTCCAGGAGTTCTCTGGACCAGAAGCCGCGCTCTTTGGCTGTCTTCTCGAAATTAGGGTTCACTTCCAGCAGTTTTGTGCCCTCCATTACGTTCCTTACAAAAGACACAGCAAACAGGGGCTCAACTCCGGACGAACAGCCGGCAAGTATCGAGAGAGTGCCTGTAGGAGCTATGGTTGTTACCGTTGCATTTCTCAGTCTGACCTTGCCGTCGTAAATGCTGCCTTCATAATTAGGGAATACCCCACGCTGCTCGGCAAGGGCTGCTGATGCGTTCTTCCCTTCCCTCTGGATGAACCCCATGACTTCTTCGGCAAGCTGCAATGCCCGCTCCGAATTATAGGGTATCCCGAGCCGGATCAGCATATCGGCCCAGCCCATAACGCCAAGACCGATCTTGCGGTTCGATTTTGTCACTTCGTCTATCTTTTTTATAGGGTATTTGTTGACTTCTATTACATTGTCGAGAAAGTGGACCGCTTTGCCGACGATCCTTTTCAGCTTCTGATAGTCTACTGCGCCGTTCTCGATCATTCCGGAAAGGTTGATCGAGCCGAGGTTGCAGGATTCAAAAGGGAGCAGAGGCTGTTCGCCGCAGGGGTTTGTCGATTCTATCTCGCCTGTCTTCGGCGTCGGATTCGACTTGTTTATCCTGTCGATGAACACAATCCCCGGTTCGCCGTTGTTCCACGCATGGCTTACAATCCGGTCGAAGACCTCCCTTGCCTTCAGGCTTTTTACGACTTTTTTTGTCCTGGGGTTGACGAGGTCATATTCTCCGTCATCCTTGACCGCCTGCATGAAATTATCTGTTACGGCCACGGATATGTTGAAGTTATTGAACCGTTTGTTGTTGTCTTTGGCGGTGATGAACGAGAGTATGTCCGGATGGTCCACGCGCAGTATGCCCATGTTTGCTCCGCGCCTCGTGCCGCCCTGCTTGACCGCCTCTGTTGCGGTATCGAAAACGGTCATAAAGGATATGGGGCCTGAAGATATCCCCTTTGTCGATCCTACTATATCGCCGCTCGGCCTCAGATTGGAGAAGCTGAACCCTGTGCCGCCTCCTGATTTATGGATAATAGCGGTGTTCTTTACAGCATCAAAAATGGATTCCATCGAATCTTCCACCGGCAGGACAAAACAGGCTGAAAGTTGTCCCAGCTTTCTCCCTGCATTCATCAAGGTGGGGCTGTTCGGAAGGAAATCCAGAGAGGTGATCATCATATAAAATTCTTCCTCTGTTAATGCAACGTCCGACTCCGATTTTCCGAACTTCAGGTCGGCTGCGGCTATAGTCTTTGCGATCCTCCTGAAAAGCTGTTCAGGTGTCTCTATAACCTTTCCCTCTTCATTTTTTCGCAGATATCGTTTTTCCAGCACCTTCAAAGAGTTTTGTGTAAGGCCTATTTTTGCGGCAAAAGTTTCCATATCCTCCCCCATGCATGCAAGATAATCATATTTATTCCCGGTTGTTTTTAAGCAGGTTTTGTTTACTATAATTAGTATAACTCAGAAATTAAACCACAATATATAGTATGTGTCAAGCTAAAAAACAGAATAAATTAAACCCATTGATTTTCCATGATATTCCATGTGAGTCAACTGTTAATAGTTTGTTGACTACGCCGGCGGGTTACTAAAAAAAGAAAGGCTGCAACTGAAAATGCCCGGAATGCCCAACAGAATACAGGTTTTATATGAGTGCCGGTTTTAGCCTGCAACAGCAAGCCTGCATTAATCGCAGGTTCGGGAGCATGAGGCAGCCCCGGCATACATCACGATTATCCCGGCGTCCTGCCTGCTGTTCAGTCAAAGAGTCCGGTGAGGACATTGGTCCTTTCCTCGATGTTCCTGGTCATGCTCTCCTGCGCCTCTTTGAGTTTATGAAGTTCGTCCGCCATATTCAGAGAAGCCAATATCGCAGCCCGCATCGGCGTGATGCCCGGAGCAGCGTTGTATACCTCTCTGAGTTTATCGTCCACAAAGGCTGCCAGCTGCTTTATGTACTCTTCGGACGCCTCTCCCTTGATCGTATATTTCTGGCCTAAGATTGTGACTTCTATGCTTCCCATGTCAGCCTCTGTTCAGCCTCAAATTTCGATGGTTTCGAGTTCCCCGAGGAGCTCTTCCAATTGGCTGCCGATCGAGCTTTTTTCGGATTTTAACGCGTGTATTTCCTGGTTCTTTTCATCCACAATGGCTTCGAGGTCCTTGATCTTCCTCTCCAAAAGGGTTTTTTCATCTTTTAATGCCTTAACTTTCTCAACCGCAGCTGTGATCTTTTCTTCAAGATTTTTAAGTCTGTCCACCGGCAGAACCTCCGTATTTATGTTGGAAGAATCGCCCCGGATATTATCGGCCCGGCCGGCCTCGATAATATCCTGATCAAAAAGGCTCTGTTTCCATCCCATTTGTTAAAATACCAGATATAAACCGCTTGTGTCTAGTTTTGCGGAAAGCCGGCGGTCTTTGTAGGGGTTACATAAGCTCCCTGAAATCCTTTATGGACGCAAACTCGTCCGACTCCCCGATTTCGGCCTTTGAACTGGCATAGGCCTTGTACAGTATGTGCCTAATGCCGTATTCTTTTGCGGTCTTCAGGACAGCCTTTGTATCGTCGATCAGCAGGCTTTTTTCTTTTTCAAACCCCAGCCTGGCCTCGGCCTTTTCCCAGAACTCGACCATTTCCTTGGGATAGCCCATCTCAAAGGAGGTTATTGCGGCATCAAAATACCTCCCGATCCCGGTTTTCTTCAGTTTGATGTCGAGCACTTTGTAATGGGCGTTTGTAACAAGGAACACCTTTTTCTTATGCCTCCTGAGCATTCCCAGAAAATCCTCCACATGCGGATGGACCTCTATCATATGCCTGATTTGCTCCTTGAGCGCCGGGATGTCTATATCCACCTCTTTTGACCAGAAGTCAATGTCGGTCCAGTTAAGGGTTCCCTCATGGATCTTATATCTGCTGAGCAGCTCTTCTTTGGCCCTGCCGAATGTGATATTTCTTTTCTCGCCATATTTTTCAGGGACAAGATGCTCCCAGAAGTAATCGTCGAAATATTTGTCCAGGAGCGTGCCGTCCATGTCCAGGAGGACATACCTGATTTCATTTAACGGTATATTCAGCATGGTCGCCGGTTTCATCATGTCTGCCTCAGGCCTGTTTCATCTTTATGAAATTTCCGAACGATCTGTCGTAACTCTTTTCATATTCGGCGCTGAAGAAACACGCGGGCAGCTCGCCGTTTTTTCTGTGATAGTGCAGGCATTCACAGCACTTGAATTTTCTGGGACAGGGCTCATATGTGCAGTTGCAAAATTGTTTGTTCCGTTCGGAAATACATTCCATGGTCCGCCTCCTATTTCCCGATGCAAAAATCTGTAAAAATTTTATTCAGGATATCATCCGCAGTGACAGCGCCGGTAATTTCCCCAATGCCGTCAAGCGCATCCTTCAGTTCGATTGAAAATAGTTCGAGCGGCTGATTCGCGGCAAGGACTATAGCCGCGTTGCGGAGGGCTTCAGCCGCTCTGTCGAGGGCGATTTTGTGCCTGAGGTTTGTAATAACAGCGCCTTCCCGCTCCTCCTTCCAGTTCTTCAGGTTCGCATTAAAGATCGCGGTTTTAAGCTCCTCAAGTCCGTTCCCGCAGGCCGCTGAAATGCGCAGGCACGGTTTACCTGATTCAACAATCGGATCAAGCGGCAAAACGGCAGGGAGATCGGATTTGTTGATTGCAGCCACCGCGCTCTTTTCTTTTATCCTGTCGATAAGTTCGAGGTCTTCCTTTGTCGGCGCTGCGCTGCCGTCGAAAACGGCGATGACGAAATCAGCGTTTTGTATTGCATCCAGGCTTCTCCTGATGCCTTCTCTTTCTATTGTTTCGTCGGAATGGCGGATACCGGCAGTGTCTATTATCCTGACCGGCAGTCCGTTGATATTAAGAAAGTCTTCAATGAGGTCTCTCGTTGTCCCGGGAGTCTCAGTCACAATAGCCCGATCTTTCATGAGCAGCGCATTCAGAAGGGAAGATTTGCCTACATTGGGTCTGCCAACGATAGCAACAGACAGCCCTTCCCTGAAAAACCGCGCCTCCTGAAAAGTGGAAGACAGCCGTTCCAGTCTGCTCATGATTCCGTCCAGCTGCTCTGTGATCCGGTTTGTAGTTAAAGGGCCGATATCCTCTTCCGGGAAATCCATGAATGCCTCTGAGAGCGCGGCGATTGTCGTCAGAGAGTCACGCAGCCGTCCCAGCTCTTCAGAGAGGCCGCCCCTGAGCTGTTCCGCGGCGATACGCCTTCCTTCGTCGGTCCGCGCAGAAATAAGGTCCATTACCGCCTCGGCCTGGACCAGATTTATCCTGCCGTTGAGAAACGCCCTTTTCGTGAATTCGCCGGGGTCCGCAATCCTTGCTCCCTGCGAAATAACAACTTCAAGCATTTTCTTCACAGAGGCCATGCCGCCGTGGCAGTTTATTTCCACAATATCTTCCCTTGTGTATGAATTCGGCGAGCGCATAAATGAAATCAGGACCTCATCAACCACGCTTTTGTCGTCCGGGTCCGTGATAAAGCCAAGCGTAAGAGAATGGGATTTTTTTAAGCCGGCCCCGGGTTTTTTCGGGCTGAATATCCTGTCCGCGATAATAAAGGAGCCCGGTCCGCTGATACGGACTATCCCTATCCCGCCCTGTCCTATGGGCGTTGAAATTGCGGCTATTGTATCGTCTTCAAAATGCATCTGAGTTAGTTGGTTGCAGGTACATACCTTCAAAGGTTTTTGATTTCAGCATGATTTTACCATAGGCCGTAATGCAATTCTCATATGTGCGTATGCATTATGAGTGCTTCTCAGAAATCGATTGCTGAGTGTTGGCTGTGCTGCCGCAAAATCCTTTTCAGTTATGGCTGTTGAAAAATGTCAGGAGGGTTTTTTGGCAAGTTTACTGTTAACGACAAACTGCTGGGTTATGCTCAGCAGGTTATTGACGAGCCAGTAGAGCACGAGGCCTGAGGCAAAATTGAGAAACATGAAGGTGAATACTACCGGCATTAACATCATCATCTTGGCCTGTTTAGGGTCCATTGTAGAAGGCGTCATTTTCTGCTGGATCACCATTGTTATCCCCATAATGATCGGCAGCACATAATAGGGATCTTTGGTCGAAAGGTCGGTTATCCAGAGCATGAAAGGCGCGCCCCTCAGTTCGATAGAGACAAGAAGCACTTTGTATAGGGCAAAAAATACCGGTATCTGCATGACCATCGGCAGACAGCCGCCCATGGGATTGACCTTGTGTTTTTTATAAAGCTCCATCATCTCGGCCTGCATCTTCTGCGGGTCTTTCTTGTATTTTTCCTTTATCTCGTTCATTTTCGGCTGAAGTTCCTGCAGCCTTTTCATGGATTTCTGGCCTTTATTGACCAGCGGTATAAACGGGATTCTGACGACTACGGTCAGAATAATAATCGCCAGCGCGTAGTTGCCTAAAAACCTGTGGAGAAATTTCAGGAACCAGAAAAGGGGCCTCGCTATAATCGAAAAGAAGCCGAAATTGATTATGTGTTCAAGCCCGAGGTTCAGCTTTTCAAGCGCATCGTGGTCTTTGGGACCTGCGTACAGCTGAAACCTGTTTAGATCGGTCTTCCCCTTGAAGGCGATGACCTTGGAATCCTTGTAAGTCCAGGCCCTTGCCTCTTCGACCGGCGTTGAGGGCACCATTGCCGAGAAGAAATACTTGTCCTCCTGGGCTATCCAGCGGAGCCCGTCTTTGAATGTTTCTATGTCCGTCGGCTTCTTGAGCTTAAGCTCCTCAAGGTCGGTGCCTTTAAGCAGCACCGGTCCGACATGGGCGTAGCTGGCGTCATGATCAAATATGCCGAAATCAGAACCAAGGGATATCCAGTATTCGGGAAGGCCGGAAACTTCGTCCGAGAGGTCAACTTTATAGGTGTCCGCATGGAATGTATAGGTCCTTTTGACATATTTGCCGTCCTTCGAATATTCGAAGACCACGGAGCCGGAGCTGTTCTTATCGTCCAGCTTCAAATCTCCGCCTGTCACGCTAAAATCAGCGTACGCGAGATCGAAGCTGCTGTTTGACCCCATGCCCATGGCAGGCAGAATGCCGCTCTTTTTCAGCAGAATTACGTCTTTGCCGCCGATCTTGTCTTTGAACGACTTGATCTCCCAGTATTTGATTGACCCGCCCTTTGTCGTCAGGACCGCCTTGTAAAGCCCGTTTTCTACGGTTATGTCTTTTTCTTCAGAAGAAGCGGACGCAACAGCGGCAGGCGCCTGGACCGGCACGGCCTGTCCCTCTGACTTAGCCGCTTCTTTGACGGCCTGCTGTTTTGGTTGGGGCGGCGGTGGCTGCGGCATCAGATACTGATATCCGATGATGACCATCACAGAGAGAACTATTGCAAGAAGTGTTTTATTGTCCATGGTTATTTTACCGGATCAAATCCGCCGGGATTAAAAGGATGGCAGCGCAGGATCCTTCGGGCGGATAGATAAAATCCTCTTAAGGCCCCGTGTCTGCTCAGTGCTTCTATCGAATAATCGGAGCAAGTGGGATAGAACCGGCAGCTGCCGGGCAGCGCGGGAGAGACGAAATATTTATACCCTTTTATTATTGTTATGAGAACTTTTTTCATCTGAAAGCGCCGCCAAAAAACGGCATATATGTCTGTAAATATCGGCAAATTCGGCTTCAGCAGCCGCTTTCCCCGCCACTATAACAAAGTCATAGTGATATTGACGTTCTCTGAGCTGTTTTTGGACGGCCTCCCGAATGCGACGTTTTATCCTGTTCCGCGCAACAGCACAGCCGACCTTCCTTCCGACGGCAAGGCCGAGCCTGGTTTCAGATAGTCCGTTGGGGTGTGCGTATAAGACAAGGTATCGGGAGGAAAATTTGCGGCCGTGTTCGAAGACTTTATTGAAATCCCCTTTTTTTCTAAGGGAACAAAATAACCTGCCGCCCTTTAAACAGCCAGCCTTTTCCGTCCTTTTTTCCTTCTCCTCTTGATGACATTACGCCCGCCCGGAGAGCTCATCCTTCCAAGGAACCCGTGAGTCCTTTTCTTCTTAATCGTATGTGGATGAAATGTTGTATATGTACCCATAGTTTTTTCCTGAGCTGGAATTATAAAGACCGAAATCATGAAATGTCAAGTTTTTTATCATCCTGCCGCAACTTCCGGGTAAAAACGATGGAAACACAACCATATATCAACCCGGTCTTCCCGGCCGCGTTTACTTCACAGCCCGCAGGTTTGTGAAAGCAAAGTGCGATGATATAATGCCTCTAAGAAACGCGTGCGTGCCGGGATGAAAGCGGCTCTGACGCAAAACACAAACAGGAGGAGGACAACATGAAGGCAATTCGTATAAGGGAGTTCGGCGCGCCGGAGGTAATGAAAATAGAGGATGTCGCCGACCCGACGCCGGGCAAAGGCGAAATCGTTGTGAAGGTTGCGGCTGCCGGGGTCAACCCGGTTGAAGCCTACATCCGTTCGGGGCTTTATCCTTTGACCCCGGGTCTGCCGTTTACCCCCGGTTTTGACGGAGCCGGAGTAGTAGAAAAAATTGGGGAGGGGGTCGGGCGTTTCCGGCCCGATGACAGGGTTTATATTGCGGGCTCCATCAGCGGCACATACGCGGAAAAGGTGCTTTGCAGGGAAGAGCAGGTTCATATTCTTCCGGATAAAATCCCGTTTGAGCAGGGGGCCGCGCTCGGCGTGCCTTATGCAACGGCGCACCGCGCCCTCTTTCATCTGGCAAAGGCCCGGCCCGGCGAGACCTTGCTTATACACGGGGCGACCGGCGGCGTCGGCACCGCCACGGTCCAGACCGCAAAGGCTGCGGGCCTCAGGATTATATGCACCGGCGGAACCGAGGAAGGCAGGCGGATGTTGCTGGAGCAAGGCGCTCACTTTGTGCTGAATCATCATGACGAGGCGCATATGGATGAGGTGCTGCGCATAACGGAAGGCGTTGGAGCGGATGTTGTTATTGAGTTTCTCGCTAATGTTAATCTTGGAAAAGACCTCGCGGCATTGGCCCTGAAGGGTAGGGTTGTGGTGATAGGAAGCAGGGGCACTGTCGAGATAGATCCCCGTCAGGCTATGTCCCGCGATGCTGCAATCCTGGGCATGGTCCTTTTTAATGCGACCGACCGGGAATTAATGAGTATTCATGCCGCAATCGGGGCAGGACTCGAAACCGGGATCCTCAATCCTGTAATCGGCAGGAGATATCCGCTTGCGGACGCGGCCTCAGCCCATCACCATATAATGGAAACCGGCGCATTCGGTAAAAAGGTCCTCATCCCGTAATATGCGGTCCCGCTAGCGCAGGGTGATACATGATAATAGTGTGACAACAAAAAAGTGGATTATGCTTTTTGGTTGAGCGCGAACAGGCCGCGACCGCTTTTTTTCATGATGCCCTTCTCCCCGGCCCTGCGGAACATTTCTTCAACCGCCTTTGCGCCGTCTACCCCGATATCCAGGGAATAGTCGTTGACATACAGATTTATGTGCTGCTCAACCACACAAGTCTCCATCTCCTGCGAATGTTTTTTTATATAAGGCAGCGGCTCGTCCCTGTGAGAGAACGCGTACTCAACGCTCCTTCTCACCGCCGTGTCCACAGCCCGGATTACCTCCGGTCCCAACGCTCTTCTTGCAATAATGCCGCCCAGCGGCAGGGGGAGTCCGGTTTCAGTTTCCCACCATTCTCCCAGGTCGATAATCTTTATTAACCCGGCCCGCTGATATGTGAACCGGCTTTCGTGGATGACCAGACCGGCTTCGACGTCGCCGCCGGATACCGCATCGATTATTTTATTAAACGGCATGACCTTTATATTGTTTTGCAGTGAGGGGTCGAAGAGCTGAAGCAGGAGAAACGCGGTTGTTTGCGTTCCCGGCACGGCTATAGTTTTTCCCCTGAGGTCCGTCATGTCCTGCTCCCTGCGGCTTATGATAAGGGGGCCGCAGCCTCTGCCGAGCGCAGCCCCCGCCCTGAGCAGGCAATATGTTTCCCTCAGGCTGCCTATGGCATGGAAAGAGGCCTTTGTTACATCGAGTTCCGACCGTCCGGCCATCCGGTTTAGAGTCTCCACATCTTCCAGCACCTCCTGAAACCTCAGATTGGTATCAGGGATCTTCCCATGGACGAGCGCGTAGAATATAAAGGTGTCGTTTGGGCACGGCGAATAGCCCAGGGATAAGGGATTAGAAGACATGGATTATTCCATTATCTTTTTGGACAAGCGGAAAAATTTTTCTGACATCATTCTCTTACCCTCAGCAAGAGTCTCCTCTGTCTGATTCAGCCAATAAGATAAGAGAGATTCGCGATCAGTCATATGGCAACTCCCTGTTCTGAGATGTTTCTAACAATGTCCGATGCCCTCAGGGGTGATTCCTCAATTTCACGCCGCGTGAAGATCATTTCAATTTTTATCAAAATAATCATTCAATTTCAATATTGATTCACCCAAGGCAGTATAATAAGACTCAAAAATTGTCAAAGATTCAACCAGCGCGAAAGCTCCTATAGTTAACCCATTACTCCTATCAGTCGGCCCCAATCTAAGCTCAAACTGTTTATTGTCAATTTGACCATAAGCACCAAGAGTTCCTGCCCAATTTGGATGAGTATATTCGCAAAGACTGTCATAACCTGATCTGAATCCAGGTACAGATCTATCAACTCGATCAATGGAATTAAATATATTTATTGCTGCTCGTGTGCCTGTATTATTGCGTGAGCCCAGCATGCAGTTCATTAAATCTTTATCCAATTCAATTACATTATTGTTTTCGAAAAAGCGGTCTAAACGTTCGTGTAGCGAAAATACAACTGCGACTGTTTCAACAACAGCGCGAGCAAGCACCACACCTGGAACAATTTGGTTTTTTTCAAGAAGATCAATTGCCGCTGACGCAAGAGGTGAAACGCGATGTATTAATAATTCACGGGTTGAAAGAGCCTTGAATGGAATTTTGGACTTCAAAGTTAAGGCAGCAATCTGAACACGCTCCGGCAGTGACGATGCGATTAAATCTGCAAGTTCCCGAGCCTCCTTCAACATATCCTTATATTCGCTCATGACGTCTAATTGTCCCTTTCAGCAAAATTATGAATTTGGTTCAAAAGATCGACAACAAAAAACACCGACTTCTCATCCCTGCAAACCACGAAACTATATAATCAAGAGGGTTAATTGAGCCGAAACTCATTTCTCGTTGTCGTTTGTTCACCTCTTCCCCTCTAATTCTTTTAATCGTTGTCGAGCATAGGCGATTTTGTCAGCATATTGGGCAGGGTTAAGATCAATGATTTTTTGATAACTACGAGCAGCAGTTTGCATCAACCCGAGCCTATCTTCTGCCTCTGCTTTGTTATACCATGCACTGATATGTCTAGGATCAATCTCAAGTGCTTTGTCAAAACAGACAATCGCTTCTTGAGGTGCATCCACGCCTAATAAAATCCCTTTGATGTGCCATGCATCCGCAAATCTCGGATTAATTGCAAGGGCCTCGTCAAAACAGACAATCGCTTCTTGATACTTATCGACCTTTCCTAATGCAAGCCCTTTAAAATACCATGTCGTCGCATCTGTCCGGTTTAATTCAAGAACTTTGTCAAAACAGGCAATCGCTTCTTGATGCTCACCGACCCTTCCTAAATAATACCCTTTGTTACGCCATACATTTAAATCGATAGGACTAATCTCAAGAGCCTTGTTATAACAGGCAATCGCTTCCTGATATTTATCGACCTTTCCTAATGCATACCCTTTATTACTCCATGCCCTCGCAAATTTTGGATTTAACTTAAGGGCAGTGTCATAACACTCAATCGCTTCTTTATACTTACCAAGGGTTCCCAATGCATCCCCTTTGTTATTCCATGTCTCTGCATCTCTAGGATCTATCTCAAGGACCTTGTTAAAGCAGACGATAGCTTCTTTGTACTTGCCGAGACTTGATAAAGAAGCCCCCTTAAGCGCCAAATTGCATACTTCCAATACCTTTAATTCGGGAGGACTGACTATTTTTCCAGTCTCACGCTTTAAGATAGATTCGATGTCTGCACGCAACTTATTAAATGTCTGATATCGCTTTCTCGGTTCTTTCTCAAGGCATCTCTGAATTATAGAAAAAAGAGGTGAGTTTAATTTAGGAATGGGCCTCTCTTGATGAAAATGTTTTAAGGCTGACCATCGATAATTTGGCTTATTCGTACTGAAAGGAAGCTTGCCGCCTGATGCCATTTGATAGAGAACTATGCCAAAACTATAAATATCGCTTCTTTCATTGCAGGCTGATAGATTTTCGAACTGCTCAGGAGCCATATATTCGGGGGTTCCGATGCTTTCATCAATAGCTGTCTGCATTGAGGCAGGTGCCCCAGCTGTGCCGGGAACCCTGCTCCCCTCAGAGAGAGCGCTATCCACAAGAACCCCTGCCAATCCAAAATCCGTAATCTTTACTGTTTTGCGTTGATCAATCATTATATTGGCAGGCTTGATGTCCCTATGGGCTTTGACTCCCTTTGAATACGCATGCTCCATACCATAACAAAACTGGATAGCCCATACTAGGCTTTGCGTTAGATCAGGAGGCCTGTATTTTAGGTAACCTTCGAGAGTATTCATCTCTGGTTCATCTGAAGCAATGTGTTCCATAACGATGTAAAACCTGTCTGAGATTTCATTGACATAATATGCCATGACAAGATAGGGGTGCTGCTCTATATCAATCCAGACCTGAGCCTCTCTTTTAAAACGCTCTCTTATTTTTATATCTTCTATATACTCATCACGAACAGTTTTCAGGGCGAAGGCACTCTCTACTCCATGAGCGTATACAAGATAGACGATACCGAATCCGCCTTCCCCAAGCACATCAAAGACTTCGTACTTCTGCCCTATAAAATCACCCTTCTTTAATGGCTGTCGCCGTGAATCAGCCATGTTTCTTATGTCCTTCTCCCACTTCCCTCAATAATTTCTCCACAAGCTCGACCGTAGCGTAAAAACCTGCTTTACGGAGTTTCTCGACCTCGCTTTTGAAGTTCGCTATCATCCCTGTCTTTTTTGCCCATGCAAGGAGTCCCAGAGTGCCGATGACATTCAACCCGTATCTGTGTGCATATCGACGCGCATCCTGATCATCGAGCACAACCCATGCCGCCTTTTCCTCAAGGGCAAGGCAGATGACTTCAGCCTCCCCTCCATCCAGTTCGTTTGTCAGAACCTTGAGGAGATTGTTGTCTTTGGCTGACTTGAGAATGAGCCAATCCGCTGTTGCTTCACTTACCGCAACCGAAACTTCATCTTTCTTATATTTGATTTCCGAGAGAACAGTCTTTGGAACAATTATTTTGCCGAAATCTTTAAGGATGGCGAGTCTGTTTATTTTTGACAGGAATACAAGAGGGCCGGTATTGACAACAACTTTCATTCCAGCGTCTTGAGCGCTTCTATTTCTTTGTCCGTTTCTTCCGCCTGTATATTTATTGCCGGCATCTTATAGCGGCCAAGCTTTTCAAGGAAAGATACTCTATCCATATCTGCCAGTTTTGCCGCCTTGCCTGAAGATACCTTGCCTAGCTCATAGAGTTTTCCGGCTGCAAGAAACTTCAGCTCCCCGGCAAACTCTGAATCCGACAGCTTGAGCGACTGTGGCAACCCTTCAGGATATGGGATAGAAACTGTTTTCATTTTTAATCCTCCATGCTTACACCTATATTTTACACAAAACTCTTTGAAAGTAATCTGATGAATAGAGTCTGTGTGGTGCAAGCACAATTGTATTAAAGAATTTTAATCAGCTCAAGGACCGCCGTCCCGCAATTTAGAGCAGCGAGCGGGATATCCCATTGGGCAATGTCCCTGTCCCCGACCATGTTACTGATCCCCCTGATTTCTACGCAGGGCGTCTGATACATGCGGCATATATGGGCCACGGCAGCCCCTTCCATGTTTTCGCAGACTGCGCCGAATTCCCGATGGATTTCGTCTGCCCTTTTTGTTTCTCCTGAGCATGTCGATACAGTAGTAAAGACGCCCGATATTGTTTTTATTGCTGTTTTCGCCCCTGTTTTCAGGGCCGCTTTAAGAAGTTGTTTGTCGAGAGGGAATTCGTTGAAGTATTTCTTGCGGCCGCTTTTCAGCGCGGGTATTCCAATTGTTTCGAGGGTTTTGAACCCCGTCTTTGTCTTCACCCCTTCGTCCGCGTAGATCTCTTTTGCCGCAATAGCGATATCGCCGACTTTCAGCCCGGATGCAGGATATGCCCCGCCTATGCCGAAATTAATGACAAATGCGGGATTATATCTGTGTATGAGGCAGGTTGTCGCATGGGCCGCATTGGTCTTGCCGATGCCGGATACAACATAAACAATGCTTCTCCCCTGTGACCTTCCGGTATAGAAGAGCAGGGGACCCGGACCGGCTTTTTTTATGAGGTTGAATTGTTTGATCAGAAAGTCTCCTTCTGAGGGGACCGCTGCTGTTAAGCCTATTGGCCTGTCTATCGCCGGCTTTGCTGTTGCCTGTTTGTCTGCTAATGTGACGGATCGTTTCATGGGTAGATGTGTCCTGCTTTTCAGTTGTTTATTATATCACCAGCCTTGATAAAAACGCCCTGCTTATGTTAACCTTTTAACCTCTGGAGGCCTGATTTTTCGGGCCATTCAATACACACGCCGGCAACAGTCCTTACCGATGGTCCCGCTAGGGCGAGTAAGGACAGGCGGAGGAAAAACCACAGGAGGAAAGTAAATGGTAGCTTCAATGAAAGAATTGCTTGAGGCCGGAGTACATTTCGGGCATCAGGTAAAGAGATGGAACCCCAAGATGAAAAAGTATATCTTCGGGGAGAGAAACGGTATCTACATAATAGACCTGCAAAAGACACTCAAGGGACTCGAAGAAGCCTATAGCTATGTAAGGAGCGCGGCAACTACCGGCACAGGCGTGCTTTTTGTCGGCACCAAGAAACAGGCGCAGGACGCTGTGATGGAAGAGGCCAACAGGGCCGGTTCCTTCTATATAAACCAGCGCTGGCTCGGCGGCATGCTGACGAACTTCCTTACATGCAAGAAGAGCATAGAAAGACTCAAGAAGATCGAGGCAATGAAAGAGGACGGGACCATGAACCTGTTGCCCAAGAGAGAGGCCGCCGCGCTTGAAAAAGAACGGGCAAAGCTCGACAAGAACCTCTCCGGCATCAAGAACATGAAGACCCTGCCCGGAATTATTTTTATTATCGATCCGAAGAAAGAGAGAATAGGCATCGCAGAGGCGCGCAAGCTGTCGATCCCTGTTGTGGCCGTAGTAGACACCAACTGCGACCCTGACGAAGTGGATTATGTCATCCCCGGCAATGATGATGCCATAAGGGCCATAAAGCTGTTGACCTCCAAGATTGCCAATGCGGTAATCGAGGGGAGGGAGGCCCTGACAAAGACTATGCAGCAGGACGCCGACGCCAAGGCCGCTGAAAAGGCCGCAACCGAGAAATCAGAGGAGGTTGCGGGATGACGACGATTTCGGCTGAAACAGTAAGAGACCTCAGGGAAAAGACCGGCGCAGGCATGATGGAATGCAAAAAAGCGCTTGTAGAAAGCTCCGGGGATTTTGAAAAGGCGATAGACATGCTCAGACAAAAGGGTCTGGCCACAGCGGCAAAGAAGGCCGGCCGCGCAGCCTCCGAGGGCGCCATAGCCTCATACATTCATATGGACAAGCTGGGCGTTATGATAGAGGTCAATTGCGAGACCGACTTTGTAGCAAGAACGGACGATTTCAGGGATCTTGTCAAGGACGTATCAATGCATATCGCCGCTGCAAATCCTACTTATCTCCAGCGTGAAGATGTGCCCCAGGATGTTATAGACCGCGAGAAGGAGATTTACAAGGCCCAGGTTGTCGGCAAGCCTGCCAATGTAATCGACAAGATAGTTGAGGGCAAACTCGATAAATTTTATTCGGACGTCTGCCTCCTCGACCAGATATTCGTAAAAGACCCGGACGGGAAGAAGAAGATAAAAGATTTGTTGACCGAGAAGGTCGCCAAACTCGGCGAGAATATTATTATAAGGCGTTTTGTCAGGTATCAGCTCGGCGAAGGTCAACCTGCCGCGCCAAAGAGCTGCTGACTAAAATGCCGCCCAGATATAGAAGAATACTGCTGAAGGTCAGCGGTGAGGCGCTGATGGGCGACAGAGGCTACGGCGTAGACCCTGCCACTGTTGATTTCATGGCAAAAGAGATCAGGTCCGTCGTATCCATGGGAATTCAGGTCTCTATAGTCATCGGAGGCGGCAATATATTCAGGGGCGTACAGGCCAGCCTCCAGGGAATGGAGAGGGCTTCGGCGGACTATATGGGGATGCTCGCAACCGTAATAAATGCGCTCGCGCTTCAAAATGCGCTTGAGAAATATCAGCTTCCCACAAGGGTCCAGTCGGCAATAGAAATGCGCGAACTCGCTGAGAGTTATATCCGCCGCCGGGCTATCCGGCACCTGGAAAAAGGCAGGGTCGTGATATTTGCCGCAGGCACCGGCAACCCTTATTTTACAACAGATACCGCCGCCGCCCTGAGGGCCATGGAAATAGGCGCTGAGATTATATTCAAGGGCACCAAGGTCGACGGCGTCTATTCTGCGGACCCTGTAAAGGATCCAAAGGCGGTTAAATTTACCGAACTCACGTATATGGAAGTCCTGAAACGGGGGCTCGGCGTCATGGACTCTACAGCGGTTTCCCTTTGTATGGATAACAATCTCCCGATAGTGGTTTTTGATCTAAAGGGAAAGGGTAATATAAAGAAATTGGTGGAAGGCAAAAAAATCGGAACTATTGTCAGGGGGCACAATGGACCAGGAGCTAAGAAAAAAGACAAATGACAGGATGTTGGGCGCAATGGAGGCGCTCAAGAAGGAGTTTGCCTCAGTCAGGACCGGCAGGGCCTCGCTTGCGCTGCTTGACGGCATATCACTCGACTACTACGGGACGATGACACCTCTCCAGCAGCTGGCCAGCCTTAGTGTCCCCGAAAGCAGGCAGATCGCGATCCAGCCCTGGGAACAGAAACTGATACCTGAAATCGAGAAGGTCATTATGAAATCCGACCTCGGCCTCACTCCCATGAACGACGGCAAGACCATAAGGCTGAATATCCCTGTTCTTACCGAAGAGAGGAGAAAGCAGCTTGTTAAGGTGGTCAAAAAGAGGGCTGAAGACTCCAAGGTGGCTGTGCGCAACATCAGACGGGACGCCAACGAAGAGCTCAAAAAGCTTGAAAAGGAAAAACATATAAGCGAAGATGATGTAAAGAAGTCACAGGAAGAGATACAAAAGATAACTGATTCGTTCATCAGAAAAGTCGACGAACTCCTTGAACACAAGGAAAAAGAAATAATGGAGGTTTAACCGTGAACAGCAATTTTATTCTCAAAGTAGAAGACGCAAAACTTCCTGATATCCAGAAGGCGCTTCAACAGGCAGGAATAAAGGTGAGAAGCATCCTTGAAGTCTTCAAGGAAGAAACCGTCAGGGAAGAGGCAAAATAATGGCCCCAGCCCCAAAGAAAAAGGGCGCGGCCGCAATGAAAACAGCTGTCAAAAAAAAATCGGCCGGTTCTTCTGCTGCAAAGTCGTCCGGCAAGACGGCTGCCCCGATAAAGCAGTCAGGGGGAAAAACCTTGGCTCAAAAGCCGGTTAAAAAAACTGTTGCCAAAGGCCCGGCAATAAAGAAACACGTTGGATCGGAGAAGGCGGCTTTGACAAAGAAAATATCGACTTCCGGTCGGACTGCAGTCGGGAAGGAATCGCGTAAGGAGCAAAAGGCTTCGGGAACGCCTGTTTCCGATAAGAACCGGCTCAAAATGTTGAAACAGACCCTTATATCCAAGAGGGACGCCATTGTAAACGAGGCAAAAAAAGAGATCGCAAAATATGCAAGCGGCGAGCACAGACAGCTTGTCGATACAGCCCTTGACGATGGGGATTGGGCTGTCGTGGACATCTCAGAGGACCTCAATCTCCTGAGGCTTGCGGCCCACAGGAAGATGCTTGTGGAAATTGACGAGGCGCTGAGAAAGATAGCCGAAGGTTCTTACGGCATATGTGAGGAATGCGGGGAAGAGATTAGTGAAAAGAGGCTCAGTGTTTTGCCGGCAGCTACGCTATGCGTGAGCTGCAAGGAAAACAGGGAACAGCTTGAAGTGATAGAGAGGACAGAGGGCGGTTTTACCTCTTAACTGAAAAGCCGTACTTAAAAAAAAAAGTCCCGATGACCGGCAGCGTCGTCGGGACTTTTTTTATTCTTCAATATAGTCCAGGTCCTTATGATAGGTTTCTTCCAGTCTGTACAGCGACCAGTATGCAATAAGCAGGCAAACCACTCCAACCGCGGCGCCCCCGGCCAGAATGCCGATATAGCCCTTGGCCAGCTTAAAAAGAAAGGTGATCGGGATTACCGTGCCCCGAATGAAGTTGGGGACTGTAGAGGCGACGGTTGCCCTAAGGTTTGTGCCGAACTGTTCAGCTGCGACAGTCACAAAAACGGCCCAGTAGCCCACGGAAAAACCGGCTGCAAAGCACCACAGGTAAAACTGTGAGGGCGTAACATTGTAGAGCCTGAAATAAAGGGCTATGACAAGGGTTGAAAGAGAAATAAACAGCAGCACAATTTTCTTTCTGCTTTTGAAATACTGGCTGAGAAACCCGCTGCCGAAATCGCCGAATACCAGCCCGAGATAACAGTACATGATCGCTTCGCCTGCGCTGACAGGGCCCTGCACAGACAGCGCCTTTGCGAATTCAGGAGAAAACGTGATAAGGATCCCGACGCAATACCAGATCGGCAGACCTATCAATATGGAGTGCAGGTACTTAAAGAAGCGCTTTCTGTTTGTGAAGAGGCTTAGAAAATCGCCCCGGCGGAGGCCCTGCTCCTCCAGCGAGCGGAACATGCGCGACTCATAGACGCCGATCCTCAGAAAAAGGAGCAGAATGCCGAGCCCGCCCCCTATCATATAGGCTGCCCGCCAGTCAAAATGTTTTGCAATAAAATTGGCAAGTATCGCCCCTGTGACTCCTACTGCGGCTACTACCATGGTGCCGTAACCCCTTATTTCAAGAGGCAGCTGCTCAAGGACAAGGGTGACGCCCGCCCCTAGTTCACCGGCCAACCCTATGCCTGCTACAAATCTCCAAAAAGCATAAGAACCTACGCCTTCAACAAAACTGTTGGCCATATTGGCGAGAGAGTAAAGAAAGATCGAGCCGAAAAGAATTTTTACACGGCCTTTTTTATCTCCAAGTATGCCCCAAATAATTCCGCCCACGAGCATGCCGGCCATCTGCATATTCAGGAGGAATACGCCATGATCCAGGAGTTCCTGTCCGTCAAGACCCACGGCTCTAAGGCTCGGAATACGCACGATACTGAAAAGGATCAGGTCGTAGATATCAACGAAATAGCCGAGAGCGGCCACAATCACCGGCACGGAAAAAAGAACGCCTCTGATTTCGCTGTTATATGAGGGTTTCGGCAATATATTCATCACTTGTCGTCTGTGCGCCTGCGACGCCCGGCCCAGGAAAACAAAAAAGTCGTTAATGATAATACGTCGCATATGTTAAAGACAAGGAGCTCAGGAACTGCTTATGAGATGAAATTCCGGGCCTGCTCCCTATTTTGTTGCAAAATATGGATATTTCCCATTAACCTAAAAAGGTGAATTTAACGTTGCGTCAGAAAATTATACTAAGTTATGTCGTGATGATAGTGTTTATGCTCATGGTCGGCGTTTACGCGATATGGAGCCTGAGGGAACTCAACAGCATTACGTCGGATATAATCTACAACGACGTTCAGTCACAGGAGAAGCTGAATAAACTGAATGACTATCTGCTGGCGCAGGAGCTCCATGAAAAACGCTTTCTGACCTTGCAGCAGGAAGACGCCGAAAGCTATTTCTGGAACAGGAGCCGGGAGTTTAAGTCGCTGCTTTCGGAGATCTCCTCCAAAGAGCCCCAGTTGAAGCTTTCCCTGGAAGCCGCGGGGAAGCTCCACGACGGCTATGATTCGATTTTTGTCAGGGAAAGCGCATTGATAAGGAACGGGCGGCTCGGGGAGGCTGAGACGGTTTCAGCCGGCGAACTGAAATCTTCATTCAGCCGACTGCTTGTTTCACTGAAGGACCTTGATTTTAAGATCAAGGACAGGGTTAACAATCATATCAACCTGTCGAATTCGCTTGGCGAAAAGGCGTTGATGATCACCATTGCCCTGACTCTGCTGGCCCTGGTCTTCGGCATACTGTTTGCCACAATCATAACCAACCATCTCGCAACGTCCATCGACAGGCTTAAGGCCGCTACAAATTCAATACGCGTCGGCGACTATGACAATCTCCCCGACATAAAGGGGGCGGATGAACTGGCCGACCTCGCGGTCTCTTTCAAGGAAATGTCCGTGAGGCTGAAGGAACTCGAAGAGATGAATCTGGACGCGAACCCGCTTACAAAGCTTCCGGGCAATCTCGCGATAGAAAAGGAACTGCTGACGCGGCTGAACGAGACGCAGAAGTTCGCTTTCTGCCTGGTCGACCTTGATAACTTCAAGGCGTTCAACGACCGCTACGGCTATGCCAGAGGCAGCGACGTAATAAAGTGGATTGGGGAAGTGCTGCTGCAGATCAAGAAAGAACTGGCAACCCAGGCGGATTTCCTCGGACATATCGGCGGAGATGATTTTGTCTTCATTTGCGGGCAGGAACGGGTGATTCCGATATGCGAGAGGGTAATAGACGAGTTCGACCGGGGCATCGGCGGATTCTACGACCCTGAAGACCTGAAAAAGGGGTTTATCGTTTCAGTGGACAGGAATGAAAAACCGGCAATCTTCGGGATAATGACGGTTTCCATCGCGGTTGTAAATACCGACCGCACCCTGGTCAGAGAGCCGAAGGAAGTCGCGCTCAAGGTGGCCGAGCTTAAGCAGTATGCCAAGACATTTGCCAAGAGCATATATATCATGGACCGCCGGAGGTCCAGATAGCCGCATACCTGGATAATGCCGGAGCCCTCCTGTGATCGCAGTATCACTTCAGTCGGGCAGCAGCGGCAACAGCATTTATGTTGAGTCCGGAGATGTACGCCTGCTGTTCGACGCCGGGATAACCGGCATCGAAGCAGAGAGAAGGCTTGCAGCCTGCGGCCGCGACATAAGGTTGGTGACAGCCGTAATTGTATCCCACGACCATTCCGATCATGTCAAATATGCGGGCGTTTATCACAGAAAATACGGCCTGCCCCTTCATATTACGGAACCGACGCTCCGCTCTGCAAAGGCAAAGACGGATCTGGGCAGGCTGAACGATATAGCTTTTTTTTCGGCCGGGTCCGCAATCAGGTTCGGCGGCCTGTCGGTTGAAACTTATTCAACCCCGCATGACGGCAGCGACGGGGCGGTCTTTGTAGTTTCGGACGGCCAAAAGAGGCTGGGCATACTCACAGACCTGGGGCATGTATTTGACGGCCTTCAGGGGATAATCAAAGGACTAGACGCGGTTTTCCTGGAGAGCAATTATGACCCTGACATGCTTGACAGCGGGCCATATCCGTATTTTCTGAGGAAACGCATCAAGGGGCCGGGCGGCCATATCTCGAATCCGGAGGCGGCCGAACTGCTTATGTCCGGCGACAGGCTGAAATGGGCATGTCTCGCGCATCTCTCCGGTCAGAACAATGACCCGGAAGTCGCACTGCGGACCCATCGCAGAATTCTGGGAGATTCACTGCCTCTCCATACAGCCGCGCGTTATACAGCCTCAGGTATATTGAGTTTGTGAAATTAA
>Ga0334722_10000246_pt1 | contig 83243 bp, 79 predicted proteins | sample C3_bottom_MG_FD_207210 | JGI IMG/M metagenome (GOLD analysis project Ga0334722, IMG submission 207210) | Sediment microbial communities from Yellowstone Lake, YNP, Wyoming, USA - C3_bottom | ecosystem: Environmental > Aquatic > Freshwater > Lake > Sediment | place: USA: Wyoming | collected...
GAACTCTTCTTTAAATGGGGTGGTAGTTCAGCTGGTTAGAACGCCGGCCTGTCACGCAGGAGGTCGCGGGTTCGAGCCCCGTCCGCCCCGCCATATTTTCAATAGTACCAGCAGTCAATAAAAAAGCCGCGGCATTATGCCCCGGCTTTTTCGTTTTCACTAATTTACTCCCGCCCGGTCGCGGATTATTTCCCGAGCAGGGTCGTAAATGTATCATGATGATCTTCCTCTTCAGCGAGGATCTGTTCGAAGAGCAACCTTGTGGTTGAATCGCTTTCCGATGCTGCCTGGCTGATTATTTTTTTGTAGAGGTCAATGGCCTCTTCCTCCGCCTGCGCGTCAAATTCGAGCATTTCCCTGATGGTGCCGCCGACCTTGATGGGATCGGGCTTGGTCGTGGGAATAATATCGAAATAAAATATCCTTTCCGCGATCTTTTCAGCGTGTTTCATCTCTGAAATGGCGACTTCCTCGAATACGCCGGCTATCTCGGCGGACTCCAGGCCTTTTGCCATGACGTGCTGCCACATGTACTGAACGCTTACCTGGATTTCCCTGGCAATGGCCTGGTTCATCATGTCGGTCAATTTACTGCTCGCTTTCTGTACCATGATATATTCTCCTTTTCCGCGGTCGACTGTAAAATTTAGCAACTAAAGAATCAAAAGCTTCTCAAAATGGCAGGAAATTTTCTCGCAAAGCCCGCCAAGCCCGCCAAGAAGGGCCGAATCCTTGGTCTTTAAAAACCAGGATTTAGGATTTTCCTTGCACCCTTTGCGAGCTTTGCGAGAGACGCTTTTTGGTTTTGCTTCTGGTTCCGACTTGTCCGGGTTAGGTCAGACAACATCCGCCCTGCCATGCTATTGACGTGACTGCCGTTTGATCCCCAAATGCGAGGCAAACTCCTGCTCGGCCTTTTCGGGCTGGTCCGTGTTGTTGAGAATGATCTGCCGGAGATGGTTGTAGCTGTCCACGTCGATCTCGATGAATTCCACTGCCAGGGTGCCGGGTTCGGCGCGAACGATCTTTCCCCGGGCCTCGACGACCAACCGGCTTGCCAGCGCCTGCAGAATGATGTTGATCCTGCACGGAGTATCGGGGGCTGGAACAGCATCGCCGGTAGCCATCCGGAGCCCGCTCATGCTGAGGTCGATCGCACCGCTTGACCGTATAACCTGACCGCCGGTATGCGCTTCCGCTTTCGTATTGAATGGGACCCGGACAAATTCTCTTCTCTCATCTGCATGATCAGCCATGACGGCCTCCTGACCCATTTGCTGATAGTATAGCAACATGTACCATCGTTCGTCAATGCCGCTGTTTTCGACAGGCCCCACCCCGCTGCGAACACCTGCGGGAAAAAGCAGGGTTCCGGGCCGCAAACCTACGTTTTGTTTGACATCCCCCGAAGTTTCTGGTAAAACAATACATTAGACGCCCGTCGCGGCCCAGTGAGACGGGAACTCATTCTTTCGGGAGGCTTTACGATGAAAAAGGGATTTATGTTTTTCGTGGTTATTCTCGCGTTGTTCACCGTATCAACGGGGTATGCCCAGCAAACGCAAAATAAATTTAGCGCACAGGAGATAAAAAAAATGTCCATGACAAAGGCGATCCTCGAAACAAAGTTCGGCAACATCACGCTGAAGTTTTTCCCGGATGTTGCGCCGGGCCACGTGAAAAATTTTATCGACCTCGCCACAAAGGGTTTTTATGACGGCACCACCTTTCATCGCATTATTCCCGGCTTCATGATCCAGGGCGGCGACCCGCTTTCCAAGGACCCGAATAAGAAAGCGCACGGCACGGGCGGACCCGGTTACACGATCAAGGCGGAGTTTAACGATAGGCCGCACAAGCGCGGCACGCTTTCGATGGCGCGGGCGGCGAATCCCGACAGCGCGGGATCGCAGTTCTTCATCTGCGCCCAGGATTCGGCTTTCCTCAACCGTCAGTACACGGTTTTCGGCGAGGTTGAAAGCGGGCTGGAGGTTGTGGACAAGATAGTATCGCAGCCCCGGGACGCGAGCGACAATCCGAACGAACGAATCGAAATGAAGGTGAAGATCGTAACGGAGAAATAAGCGCCAGATCCGAAACTGCAAATACCAAATAATATCGAAATCTCAAATTCTAATAAGTTTTGATATTTCTGTCATTGGCGCTTGATATTTATTTGGGATTTGGAAATTGGGATTTGGAATTTCATTGCATCAATTTGCATCACTTTCTGCATATATAACATACCCGGAGCATTCTAAATTGACGGAGAAAATCAGTAAAATCGTGGTTGCGTACTCCGGCGGGCTGGACACCTCGGTCATCATCACCTGGCTCAAGGAGACCTATGGCTGCGAAGTGATTGCTTTTACCGCGGACATCGGCCAGGGCGAGGAGCTTGCGCCGCTCAGGGAAAAAGCGATAAAGACCGGCGCAAGCAGGATATATATCGACGATCTCCGCGAGGAGTTCGTGCGGGACTTCGTGTTCCCGATGCTGCGTGCGAATGCCGTGTACGAAGGCCGTTACCTGCTCGGCACGTCCATAGCCAGGCCGCTCATCGCCAAACGCCAGATCGAGATCGCGATCAAGGAAGGCGCTGACGCGGTCTGCCACGGGGCCACGGGGAAGGGCAATGATCAGGTCCGGTTCGAGCTCACGTATTTCGCGCTCAAACCGGATGTGAAGATCATCGCCCCCTGGCGCGAATGGTCCATGAAGGGCCGCGAGGAACTGATCGCCTATGCCGAGAAGCACGGGATCCCGGTGATTGCCACGAAAGCGAAGCCCTTTTCCACCGACCGGAACCTGCTTCACATCAGCTACGAAGGCGGCGTTCTGGAGGACCCCTGGGTCGAATCCACTAGCGATATGTTCACCATGGCTGTGCCGGTGGAAAAAGCGCCGGACAGGCCCGAATATATTGAGGTTGCCTTCGAGGCGGGGAACCCCGTGGCCATTAACGGAAAGAAACTTTCCCCGGCCGGGCTTCTTGCCGAGGCGAACCGTATCGCCGGCGCCCACGGCGTGGGCCGCGTGGACCTTGTGGAGAACCGGTACGTGGGCATGAAGTCCCGCGGCGTGTACGAAACACCGGGCGGAACGCTACTCCAGGCAGCTCACCGCGCAGTCGAATCCATTACCATGGACCGCGAGGTCATGCATCTCCGGGACAGCCTGGCACCTCGCTATGCCGAGCTCGTGTATTACGGGTACTGGTTCGCACCCGAGCGGACCATGCTCCAGGCGATGGTGGACGATTCCCAGAAGAACGTAACCGGCACTGCGCGGCTCAAACTCTATAAGGGAAACTGTGATACTGTGGGCAGGAAGTCCCCGGTGTCGCTTTATAACCCGGAGCTCGCGACCTTCGAGGCGGACCGGGTATATAACCAAAAGGACGCCGAAGGCTTCATCCGGCTGAATGCGTTGAGACTGAGAGCAGGAAACCGGGCAGGCTCCAAATAACAAATTACAAATAAATTGCAATATCCAAATTCGAAACGTTTTGTAGTCAGTGCCTGGGATTTGAAGTTTCTCATTATTTATTATGGCAACCAGCAAGACAAATAAAAAATCAAAATCGAAACCGTCTGCGAAAAGGGCAAAACCCTGGGGCGGGCGCTTCACCGAGACCACGAACAGGCTTGTTGAGGAATTCACCGCCTCGATCCCCTATGACTGGCGCCTGTACCCCTATGACATCGCCGGCAGCACGGCCCATGCCGCCATGCTCGGCAAGCAGGGCATCATTACGAAGGCGGAGGCGCGCAGGATCATCCGCGGGCTCGAAGAGATCCTTAAGGAGCTCGCCTCCGGCGCGTTCACGTTCAGCGTGGAGCTCGAGGACATCCATATGCACATCGAGGACCGGTTGATCCGGAAGATCGGTCCGACAGGCGGCAAACTACACACCGCGCGAAGCAGGAACGACCAGGTGGCGCTGGACATCCGCATGTATCTGCGCGACGAGATAGCGTCGATCCATGGGCTCCTCGTTTCGCTCCAGAAGGTCCTTATCGGTCTTGCGGACCAGCATCAGGGGGTGGTGATGCCGGGGTATACACATCTCCAGCGGGCCCAGCCCGTGCTCCTGGGCCATCACCTGCTTGCGTACTACGAGATGTTCGAGCGCGATTGCGAGCGACTGAAGGACTGCTTCCGGAGGGTGAACATCATGCCTCTCGGCGCGGGCGCTCTTGCCGGAACGGTGCTGCCGATCGACCGGAGGTTTGTGGCAAAAGAACTCGGTTTCGAAGGCGTGAGCGAAAACAGCATGGACGCGGTATCCGACCGGGACTTTGCGATCGAGTTTGCCTCCGCTTGCGCCCAGATCATGATGCATATTTCCCGCATGTCCGAGGAGCTCGTTATCTGGTCGTCGTCGGAGTTCGGGTTCATAACGATCTCCGATGCCTTCACCACGGGCTCCTCCATCATGCCGCAGAAAAAGAATCCCGACGTGGCGGAGCTTGGACGCGGCAAAACCGGAAGGGTCTATGGCAACCTCATGGCGCTCCTCACCATCATGAAGGGACTGCCGCTTGCGTACAACCGTGATATGCAGGAGGACAAGGAGCCGCTCTTTGATACGGCGGACACGATTACGCTTACGCTCTCGGTTTTTATCGTAATGCTCCGGGGTATAACTGTTCATACGGACGCGATGCAGCGCGCGGCCGGGGATGGATTCATTACAGCCACTGATCTTGCCGATTATCTTGTCCGAAAAGGCCTGCCGTTTCGCCAGGCGCACGAAGTGGTGGGCAGGGCGGTCCTGAAGGCGGTGGAACTCGGATGCGGACTCGGCGATATGCCTTTCGGGGAATACCGGAAGCTGTCTTCGCTGATCCGCGAGGATGTCTACGATGCGCTGTCAGTTACGGCCTCCGTGGGCAGAAGGACATCATACGGCGGCACTGCGCCCGCGAACCTGAAGAAGCGTCTCGCTACGCTTAAAAAGAAGAAATGACGGCCATCCTTTGGTCCAGGTGGTCCTTTTCCACCGCGGTCCTTGCCATTCTTGTTGTGCTGGGCGCCGCTTCCTGCGGCAGGAAAACCGATCCCCTCACACCGGACAGTCCGCGGCCCGAGGCAATAAAAGATATCAAGGCCGTAAGCAGGGACGCCATCGCGTTCCTTTCGTGGCGCATCCCGGTAAAAAACGTCGAGGGCCGGGAGATGGATCCCGCCGGCATCCGGGAATTCAGGATCTATCGGGCGGAGCTGGGACGGGACAGGAAAATACCCCGCTACAGGCAGATTGCCGCGATCGACAGGGAGCATCCCTCGCCAGCGGAGGTGAGAAACGGCTCGGTCTTCTGGAGCGACCGGACCCTGAGATACGGTCAGGTGTACAGCTATAGAATCAGGGTTGTGAGCACGGGAGGCGGGGTGAGCAGTCCCTCGGAGGAAGTACGGATCGCGCCTCTCCTGTCGCTCGCGCAGCCGAAGCATTTCACGGCTGTCGGTGGGGACAGTCACGTGCTGCTGAACTGGGACACGGTGGACACGCGGTCCGACGGCAGCCGCTACGACGGGTTCGTCGCGTACAATCTCTACCGCGGGGCCGAAAAGGGCCGCTTCGAGGAAACACCCCTTAATAAGGAGCCGCTCAGGACTACTTCGTACAAGGACACCTCGGTGCAGAATGACAAGGCCTATTTCTACCTGATCAGGGCGGTGGACAGTCCCGCGCAGCCCTGGAAGGAGAGTCTGGACTCGGAAGAAGCGTCGGCCACCCCCAGGGACATGACTGCGCCGGAAAAGCCGTCGGGGCTCACTGTTGTGCCGGGCCTGGGTAGAATCTTCCTTACCTGGAACGAGAACCGTGAACGGGATCTCGCCGGTTACCATGTGTACCGTTCGACAAAAAGCGGCAGGGAATATGTACGACTGACGGACAAACCCGTCAATCGCACCACTTTTTCAGACGAGACAGCCGAGACCGGGACGACTTTTTACTATGTGGTTACCGCAGTGGATAAAGCCGGCAACGAAAGTCAGCCCTCGCGCGAGCAGAAGGCGTTTGCCGAGGCGACCAGATAAAAAAGCAGTGCAATTTCTGAAATAAAAGAAGTAAAATATCGTTCAGTGAACGGGTTTCCTCATGCATGACTTTACCTACAAAAATGGAGAGCTGTACTGCGAGGACGTGCCCGTGAGGGCCGTGGCCAGACGGGTCGGCACGCCGTTTTATCTTTACAGCAACAATACTCTGGCGAACCATTACCGCGCCTTCGACAACGCCTTTAGCGGCGTGCCCCACCTTATCTGTTTTGCGGTCAAGTCAAACCCGGGTGGGGCGCTGCTTCGACTGCTGGCAAAGGAAGGGGCGGGCGCGGACATCGTTTCCGGGGGAGAGCTCTTCCGCGCTCTCCGGGCGGGCATGGACCCGAAGAAGATCGTTTACGCCGGCGTCGGCAAACGGCGGGACGAGATCGAATACGCCCTGAAGATGGACATCCTTATGTTCAATGTGGAATCCGCCGAGGAGCTTCTGGCCATCGACGCGGCGGCCAGCGACATGCATGCGAGGGCGCGGGTGGCGCTCCGTGTAAACCCTGATATCGACCCAAAGACCCATGCGTATATTTCAACGGGCCTCAAGGAAAACAAGTTCGGAATTCCCATTGAAAAGGCGCTCGAATGCTACCAGACCGCAAGGGACCTCCACCACATTGATGTGGTGGGCATCCACCTGCACATCGGTTCGCAGATCACCGAGGTTCAGCCGTTCGTTGACGCGCTCGCCAAGGTCCTGGGGTTCGTAAAGGAGCTCAGTTCCGCCGGCATCGGGATCAAGTACATCAATATCGGCGGCGGGCTCGGCATTACCTACAAGGACGAGACGCCGCCTTTACCGAAGGATGTGGCGAAAGCGATCAAACCCCTCCTCGAAAAGTGTGGTTGCACCATAGTCATGGAGCCCGGGAGGGCCATTGTGGGCAACGCCGGCATTCTCGTCGCCAGCGCTCTGTATCACAAAGACAGCGGAGAAAAAAAATTTCTCGTCGTGGACGCCGGAATGAACGACCTGATTCGTCCAAGCCTTTACGAGGCATATCATGACATCCGGCCTGTAGTCAAGCCGGCGACGGCAAAACAGGCGGTGATCGACGTCGTGGGACCGATCTGCGAGTCGGGCGATTTTCTCGCCAAAGACCGGGAATTGCCCGAGATCGGACAGGGAGACCTTATCGCTGTGATGGGTGCCGGCGCGTACGGGTTCTCCATGTCATCTAACTACAACTCCCGGCCGCGTGTTCCCGAGGTGATGGTCAGGGGAAATGAGTACTATGTAGTCCGCGAGCGCGAGACATACAATGACCTCATTAAGGGGGAGAAAATCCCGCGATGGCTGGAAGGGTAACGACACGCGGAATTCGGCATGGGGAGTGCTTCAACAAAGAGGCCTGACATGAGGAAAATACCTTTTTATAAAATGCAGGGAAGCGGGAACGATTTTATTCTTATCGACAACCGCCGCGGCATTTTGAAGGGGAGAAACCTTCGGGAGCTTGCCGTTGCGGTGTGTGATCGGCACTACTCCGTAGGCTCCGACGGGCTGATTGTGATAGTCCCTTCAAGAAAGGCTGATTTCAAGTGGCGCTTCTTTAATGCCGACGGGAGCGAGGCCGAGATGTGCGGCAACGGCTCCCGCTGCGCGGCGCGCTTCGCCTTCCTCCTGAAGATTGCGAAGAAGGACATGGCCTTCGAGACGCTCGCCGGCATAGTCCGCGCCCAGGTCAAACAGGACCGGGTTAAGGTCCGTCTTACGGACGCCGTTGATTTGCGCATGAATATCGCCGTTCCGCTTGACAGCGGTTTGCGCATGGGCCACTTCATCAATACAGGTGTGCCGCACCTGGTATATCTGTCGAAGGATCTTGATGGCGAGGACGTGGACCGGATTGGAGCAGTCACGCGGCATCATGCGCTTTTCAAGCCCGCGGGCGTGAATGTAAACTTCGTGCAGATCCTGAGCAAACACCGGCTCAGAATCAGGACCTATGAGCGCGGCGTGGAAGGCGAAACGCTGGCGTGCGGGACCGGCTCCGTCGCGGTAGCGCTCATTGCCGGCGTCTTCGGCGCGGCAACTTCTCCCGTCGACGTAATGACGATGGGTGGCGAAAAACTCGTTGTTACCTTCGAACGCGCGACGGATGGCTTCAGCGATATCCACCTCGAGGGTGGTGCGGAGGTCATCTGCGACGGTAATCTCTATGCATAGCGACGTTTCCGGTTTTTTCCCGGGGAAATTTCAAAAGTGAATTTATAACCAAGGAGACTGTCATGTTTAAAGGTTCAATGGTTGCGATCGTAACACCGTTCACGAACGGGAGGGTTGATGAAAAAGCCCTCGGCGACCTGATCGAGTTTCAGATCAGGAACGGCACGGACGTGATTGTGCCGTGCGGAACTACGGGGGAGTCGGCCACGCTCTCTCACGAAGAGCACCACAGAGTTGTGGAATTCACGGTGAAAACAGTGAACAAGCGCGTTCCCGTGGTCGCCGGGGCGGGCTCGAACAGCACCGACGAGACCATAGAGCTGACGAATTATGCCAAGAAAGCGGGCGCGGATGGAGCGCTGCTCATCACCCCGTATTACAACAAGCCGACGCAGGAGGGGCTTTATCGGCATTTCAAAAAAGTTGCGGAATCCGTCGCCATCCCGATCATCCTCTACAACGTGCCGGGAAGAACGAGTGTGAACATGCTTCCCTCCACGGTTGCACGTCTCCGTGAGATAAAGGGCATTGTCGGCCTCAAAGAGGCCACCGGGGACCTGAAACAGATAAGCGAAATAATCAGGCTCTGCGGCAGGGATTTCGATGTGCTCTCGGGAGACGATTTTACCACGCTCCCGCTGCTCGCTCTCGGCGGCGCGGGTGCGATCTCGGTGACCGCTAATGTGGCTCCGGCGGACTGCGCGGGGATGTATGATGCTTTCTCCGCGGGAAAGATGGAGGAGGCCCGGAAGCTCCACTTCAAGCTGGAGCCTCTGCACAACGCCATGTTCATCGAGACCAACCCGATCCCGGCAAAGACCTCGCTCGCGCTGATGGGCAGGATCAAAGAGGAATTCCGTCTGCCGCTCTGCCCCATGAGCGATGCGAACAGGGACAAGCTGAAGAAGGCGCTGAAGGAATACGGATTGATATAAACCTCCACGCAGCAGGCTGCGTGGTATCTAATGTTCGCCCCTCCCTTGATGGGAGGGGATTGAGGGGAGGGTGAAGTATCAGGCGCTCGTACTCATCACCCCCTCCCCCATCAAGGGGGAGGGACCTAGAACTCTGTGGCAGCTTTAGAGGTGAAACATGATCAAAGCAGTCGTTACCGGCGCGGCCGGCAGAATGGGTTCACGCATCATCAATATCCTCTCGACCTCCGAGGGCTTCGCGCTCGGCGGGGCGCTGGAAAAGAAGGGGCTCGCGGCGGTCGGCCAGGACGCGGGCCAGGCGGCCGGCATCGCGGCCACGGGTGTCAGGATCACTGACGACCTGAACGCCGCGCTGTCCGGCGGCGATGTGCTGATCGACTTTACGTTTCCGGAAACCAGCATGGCGCACATCAAGGCCTGCGCGGAGCTCGGCAAGCCCATGGTCATCGGGTCAACAGGGTTCTCGAAGGAACAGCTTGCCGAGGTCGCCAAATACGTTCAGAAGGTACCTTGCGTGCTGTCGCCGAACATGAGTGTCGGCGTAAATGTCTGTTTTAAGGTACTTGCCGATCTGGCGAAGACCCTCGGGCAGGATTTCGACGTGGAGATCGTGGAAGCGCACCACCGGTTGAAAAAAGACGCCCCCTCCGGGACCGCCGTACGCATGGGAGAGGTTGTGGCCTCCGCCCTTGGCCGTGATTATCGCAAAGCGGCCAATTACCATCGTGAGGGCATCACGGGTGTGCGAACGATCGAGGAGATCGGCATGCAGACGATCCGCGGCGGCGACATCGTAGGAGAGCACACCGTATACTTCATCGGCATGGGTGAGCGGATCGAGCTTACCCACCGCGCCCATACCCGGGATATGTTCGCGCGCGGCGCGGTGCGCGCGGCAAAGTGGGTCGTCGGAAAGAAACCGGGCCTGTACGACATGCAGGATGTGCTGGGGCTGAAATAAATCTTAAGTCACCGAAAAATTTATCCGGCGCTTGCGGAATTGGAAAAAGCGCGCGAAGGAGCATGTCAATGAATAGAGTTCATAGTTTCATCATCATGGGGTTCGTGTTGTTAATGCTGCCGTTTTCGTCGGAGGCTTTTTCCGGAGAGGGCTGCGCGGGAGATTGCAGGGATTGTCACAAGCTGGAGAAAAAAGACGCCGAAGCGATCGTGAAGAAGATCGTTCCAAACGGCCAGGTCCTGGATGTCAAGCTGTCGCCGGTAAAAAGTTTGTGGCAGATCGATGTTGAGGCGGACGGCAAGAAAGGAATGCTGTATGTCGATTTCTCGAAAAAATTCCTGTTCGCGGGACAAATCGTGCCGATCGAGACGATCGGGAAAACAGCGCCGCAGAGAAACATCGACTTCTCGAGAATACCGCTGAAGGAGGCGATCGTTCTGGGACCAAAGAACGCGAAGAAGAAGGTTGCGGTCTTTACGGATCCGGACTGCCCCTACTGCAGGAAACTGCATGAGGAAATAAAGCAGGTTCTCGTGAAGAGGAATGATGTGGCGTTCTATGTATTCCCCTTCCCGCTCGACATGCATAAAGATGCGTATAAAAAGGTTCAGGCCATACTCTGCGAAAAATCGCTCTCTCTGCTGGACGATGCGTTCGCGGGCAAAACCGTGCCGGAGCCCAAGTGTTCGAACGAGTTGGTCGAAAAGAACAAGGCGCTCGCCAAGTCACTTGAGATCAGCGGAACGCCGACCATCATCCGCGAAGATGGCGGTGTGCTCGGCGGGTTCCGACCTGCTGACGCATTATCCGCCTGGATCGACGGTAAGTAACTGTTATTGGGAGCGCGACTTCATGAAACTCGTCCGGTTTCAGGTGCAGGGTAAGACCTCCTTCGGGGTCCTGAATGGCGATGAGGTGACGGAACTCGAGGGCGCTTTTTCCGTGTCCGTCAGGCCTCTCGCTCCGCGCCATATCCTGTCCGAGGTTAAATTACTCTCTCCGTGTACTCCCTCCAAAGTAGTGTGCGTGGGGCTGAACTACCGGGACCACGCAAGGGAAATGGGTTTCCCGATACCGGAGACCCCGGTCCTTTTTCTGAAACCGCCGTCGAGCGTGATTGGTCCCGGCGACGTCATTTTCTATCCCCCGATGTGCGGCAGGCTTGATTACGAGGGCGAGCTCGGTGTTGTGATCAAGGACCGGGTCGGCCGCATCGCTCCCGATGAGTCCTGCGACCATATCCTCGGCTATACCTGTGTAAACGACGTAACCGCCCGTGATCTGCAGAAAAAGGACGGTCAGTGGACCCGCGCTAAATCATTCGACACGTTCTGCCCCGTCGGGCCGTGGATCGAGACCGAGCTGGACCCCGGGGATTTGCTCGTTGAATCGTACTTGAACGGCGAGCGGCGGCAGTCCTCGCGTACGTCGCAGTTTGTTTTTTCGGTGCCGGCGCTGGTAAGCTTTATTTCGCATATCATGACGCTGTGGCCCGGCGACCTGATTATCACCGGCACGCCTGCCGGCATCGGCCCAATGCAGCCGGGAGATAATATCGAGGTGAGGATCGGGGGGATCGGAAGTCTGACAAACAGCGTTGTTGCTGATTAAGGTGACGAATTCGACGTGCGGCAAATCAGCTGAATATCCGGATTTAGCTTATAGTATCGGGTGTTTTATTTATCGTCTCAAAACAGAAACTATACGAACAAACGGTCATTCCCGAAGGTCTAATCGGGAATCCGGTGTTAAAACCATATCCCCGATGGAAGCATTCGGGGATGACGCAAAGGGTTATGTCATTTCTACTTATGCGACCTTTCATAATAATATATTCTTTCCGGAGGAAACACTTTTGACAACAGCGCACGATACCTTTATCCAGTCTCTCTTCGCCGAGCGCATCGGCGGAAGCATGTTCGGCAGGGAAACGAAGATCTACAAGTTCGAGAAGATCAAGCGCGCCAAGCGCGCGGCGCGCGCGGCCCATCCAGGCATGGAGCTGATCGACTTCGGCGTGGGTGAGCCGGACGAGATGGCCTTCCCCGGCGTCGTACAAACGCTTCAGAAAGAGGCTGAAAACCCGGACAACCGCGGATATGCGGACAACGGCATTCAGGAGTTCAAGGATGCTGCGGCGCGATACCTGCACAAGGTCTACGGCGTCACGGCCATCAACCCCGAGACCGAAGTGCTTCACGGCATCGGCAGCAAGCCTGTGCTCGCGATGCTGCCCGCGGTCTTCATAAACCCGGGAGATGTGACGCTCATGACTGTGCCCAATTATCCGATCATGGGTACGCATACCCGCTGGTACGGCGGCGAGGTCGTTAACCTGCCCATCACCGAGGAGAACGGATTTCTGCCTGACCTCGATCGGGTCCCTGCTGCAGCGAGGAAGCGGGCAAAGCTCCTCTACATCAACTATCCGAACAACCCCACCGGAGCTGGCGCGACAACGGCATTCTTCGAGAAAGTGGTGAAATTCGCGAGGGAAAATGAGCTCGTGGTGGTGAATGACGCCGCCTATGCGGCGCTTACCTACGGAGCGAAGCCGCTGTCGTTTCTTTCTGTTCCTGGGGCCAGGGACGTGGGAGTGGAAATTCATTCTCTTTCCAAGGCGTTCAACATGACCGGCTGGCGGCTTTCCTTTATCGCGGGCAACGAGCGGGTCATCGCCGGGTACGGCAACGTCAAGGACAATTACGATTCGGGCCAGTTCAAGGCGATCCAGAAAGCGGGCGTCTACGCCCTTGATCACCCGGAGATCACCGGGGAGATCACGGCCAAGTATGAACGCAGACTCAGGGCAATGGCCTCCGTGCTTTCCGAAATGGGCTTCAATGCGAAGCTGCCGGCGGGCACGTTCTACCTTTACGTCAAGATGCCGAGGGGCGTGAAGGGAGGCAGACGGTTTGCTAATGCGGAGGAGTTTTCGGAGTTCCTCATCGCCGAAAAGCTCATCAGCACCGTGCCCTGGGACGATGCCGGTTCCTATATACGGTTCTCGGCCACATTCGAGTCGGAAGGCAAAGCCGGCGAACAGCGCGTGTTTGATGAGTTCAGAAGGCGAATGGCGGGACTCAAATTCGAGTTTTAGAATACGCATGCAGGATGCATGATATGCGGAAGTAAACTCGCATCGTGGATCCTGTATCCGGGATCGTGGTGCGCATGACATCCATCGCATATATCGGGTTGGGTTCGAACCTTGGCGACAAGAAAGTTAATTGCGGAAAAGCGCTGGCACTCCTGAGCAGGGCGGGCCGCCTGGTGCGGGTATCATCATTTTACTGTACCGAGCCCGTGGGATACGAGGACCAGGAAGATTTTGTTAATGCGGTGGCTGAGGTTGAAACAGCGCTTTCGCCCCGGGAATTGCTTGCCGTATGCCGCGAGATCGAAAATGAGCTCGGCCGCAAACGTGAGCTGCGATGGGGGCCCCGGATTATCGACCTCGACATCCTGCTCTTCGGCGAGCTCGTGGTCAACGCCCCCGGCCTGGCGATTCCGCACCCTTCTATGCAGGAGCGAAGATTTGTGCTGGTTCCGCTCTGCGAAATAGCTCCCAGGGCAGTGCATCCGGTTTTTATGAAAACGGCCTCCGCCCTGCTTCGCGATCTGGACGATTCGCACAACGTGGTCAAGTGCGACCCATAGGGTAAACACCATGAAGAAAAGTGAGAGCGTCATACGAGCCGCCAGATACCTTGTAACCGAAGGTCCGATCGGTGTCGGCAAAACGAGCTTGACGACCCTGCTGGCCGAGGAGCTCGGCGCCCGCCTGGTCCTGGAGCGCGCTGAAGACAACCCCTTTCTGACGGATTTTTACAAAGACCCCGCTCGCTTTCGCTTCCAGACCCAGACGTTCTTTCTCCTGAACCGGTTCGCTCAGCAGGAGGAGATGCTTCAACCCGACCTGTTCACCCGGATCACGATCAGCGACTACCTGTTCGCCAAGGACCGCATATTCGCCCACCTCAACCTGAATGACCACGAAGTTGCTCTGTATGAGCAATTTTACAAGATACTCGAACCCAGGATCATGAAGCCGGACCTTGTCATTTTTCTTCAGGCGGACACGGACACGTTGCTGCGGCGCATCAAACAGCGGGGCCGCACGTTTGAAAGGGAAATAAACCAGGACTATATTGCCGCTGTGAACGAGGCGTACAACCAGTATTTCTTCCGCTATACAGAGACGCCCCTCCTCGTGATCAACACCTCGGACATCGATTTTGTAAATCAGAGGACCGACCTCGATGATCTTCTCAAACAGATTATGAGCATGAAGCAGGGCACGCAGTATTATGTGCCCGCGCTGCGGGGAAAGAAGTGACGCGCGTGCTTCACGCTGTTGCTTTCGTCGCAATCCCTAACCCGGACAAGCCCCGTTAGAGGCGGATGCCTCTAAATCGGGGCAATCCGAAGCGAGAATAAAAACCAGAAGTCGTCTCTCGCAAAGCTCGCAAAGTACGCAAAGAAAATCTTGAATCCTGGTTTTTAAAAACCAAGGATGTGGCCTTTCTTGGCGAGCTTGGCGCGCTTTGCGAGAAAATTTATTGCCGTTTCGAGAAGAGTTTGATTCATAACTGACTAAGAATGTCTGCTGAACCTAAACAACGTAAAAAAAACACCCGGTGGTTTCTCTACATCCTCAAGTGCGGCGACAACACCCTGTACACCGGCATTACCAATGATCTTAAGCGCCGCATACACCAGCACAACAAGGGTATTGCTTCCCGATATACCCGCAGCCGCCTTCCAGTAAGGCTCCTGTACCATGAGCGTCACCGCAGCCGTTCTCTCGCCCTGAAAAATGAATACGCCATGAAGCAACTATCCAGGACTGAAAAAGTGAAATACATCCGCGACAATGAATGACGAATTTTACAAAGCTTGCCGCCGTGAATTTCCCGTAACCGGGAAATATATCTACCTTGACCATGCTGGCGTTGCGCCCGGTTCGCTCCGAGTCAGGCAGGCCGTGGACCTGTTCTTGTCCGAGTCCGTGGATGGCGGCGCTTTTCATTATCCAAAATGGGCGCGGCGTATTGTCGGGGTCCGGGCAGATTGCGCAAAGCTTATCAATTCCGAGTCTGAGGAAATTGCCTTCGTAAAGAGCACCTCTCATGGGCTTTCCCTCGTCGCCGCCGGGCTCGATTGGAATAAGGGGGACAATCTCCTTGTGTATGAAAAAGAGTTTCCCTCCAATCTCTATCCCTGGCTGAATCTCCAAAGAAAGGGCGTTGAGGTTCGGTTCGTTCCTTCCCGCGACAACAGGATTTTACCGGAGGACATTGAGCAACTGATGGATTCGAATACGAGACTGCTCGCGATCAGCTCCGTGCAGTTTTCCAACGGGTTCAGGATCGACCTGGAGAAAGTCGGTGAGCTCTGCCGGAGGAGGTCCGTGCTTTTCTGCGTTGACGCGATCCAGAGCCTCGGCGTCCTGCCGATGGATGTGAAACGATATCATATTGATTTTCTCTCAGCGGATGCCCACAAGTGGCTCCTCGGTCCCGAAGGCATCGGTATTTTTTATTGCAGGAAAGCTCTTGTGCATAAACTCAATCCACCGCTCGTCGGATGGAAGAGTGTGCTGCACGAATTCGATTTCGACCATCCGGACTTTTCCTTGAAAACCGACGCGCTGCGCTTCGAAGAGGGGTCGATGAATGTTATGGGTATTTTCGGACTCGGCGCCGCGATTGAACTTTTACAGGAGATCGGCATTCCAAATATACAAGAACGGGTGCTCGGCCTGGGCGACCGAATCATCAAAGAGGCGGATAGACGAGGCTTTGTCCTGTTGACACCGAGGGCGGGAAAAGAGCGGGGAGGGAACATTACCTTTTCCGGAAAATTCAGCCCCGCAGAAATGCGGGATGCGCTGCGCGATAAGGGGATTCTTGTCAACGTCCGAGGCGGCGGGCTCCGGGTTTCTCCTCATTTTTATAACACGGAAGAAGAGATGGCAAAGTTATTTGAACAGATAGATCTCCACCCATGACAGTCGAGCCATGACGCTTCCTGGCTTCGAACAGCCTATGAATCCAACCCCGGAGAGCTTTGCCAAATTTCAGCGGCAATTCTTGCTTATGACGTCGATGGGTAATGTGCCGAGCATACCCAAGGTATATAATGCCGGTTTGCTTTGGGCATTGTTCCCTTTCCCGCTCTTTCTTAGAAAATCCTATTGGTCGTTAAAAAAGGCATTCTAAGGCTTCTATCCGCGCACTTATTTCACCATACGCCAAGTATTTCAGTCTGTTGTCTTGGTCCGACCCTGATATCGGATATGTAGATATGTACGGCCGGATATGTACCCGAGAACTTTTTTTTAGAGGATTACGAGGAATGTTTCTTGAGGAAATCCAGGAACTGAGTGAGGGTTTCTTTTGTTTGCGCGGTTACGTTGGTAAACTCCAGGCCGAGGAAATAGACCTCTTTCCCTTTGTCTAACTTTCTCACACTGCATCCGATACGGAGCTCTTTGTCCAGAAGCTTGAACGCAATGCTGTAAGCAGCTTCGGGTGACAACTCCCTGCCTTCCTGGACCGGGACCTTCAAACCACACCCGCCTTCGCTGATATCAACCATGACGGATTCGGCTATCAACGCCCCCGCGGCATCGGAAAATGAAGCCGGAAGGTCGGCCTTGAATCTCGGCGCTACCCTCAGTTTCAGGCATTCGAGCTTAACCGGATACTTGATGTACATCAGGGGAAACGGATAAAACTGAACAGCGATGATCTCCGACTCAAAACCATACGCGACCCCTTCTTTGAGAAAGCGTATCTTGCACTGATCCTTGTTTTTTATTTTTGCGGGCTGACCTTGAATATAAATGGCCCTGGTCAGAAGAAAGACGTCCTTATCCCATCCCAGCACCTCTGTTGCCAGATGAGTTTTAAAATATGCTTCAAACGAGAGAGGCAGCCCAACTTCAAAAACAGTTTTTTCCATGCGGAGCACCCTTCAAAAGAAATTTATCTGGAACACTGATATCGCGGCTGACCGGCGACGATCAGATCACCCCTGCATCGCCTGGTACCGGGCTTCAAAAACATTTTCAGATTCGATACGTTTCACATGATGGTCTTTGTTCGCGCTTGCATGTTCGAGTATTTTGAAAATCGATTCCACGAGCTCCTCCACGCCGATGGCCCTCGCCGTCTCTTCCGCGGTAAAGGAGTCGCTGATATTCTTTCGAAGGAATGCGAGCGTATCCTGTTGCAACCTGATGATAGCGCCCGCCATTTTCTTGCCGGCCTCGACACCGGGCTGATGATAGGCGTTGATATCCACAAGTGTGGCATAGAAGCCTACCGCCCGTTCGTACAAAGCAATCAACGCCCCTATGGTCTGTGCGTCGACTTTCCTGACGGTGATCGTAATAGACTCCCGGTTGTTCTCGAACAGGGCATTGCGCGTGCCGAGATAAAAGCTATTTAAATAATCTCCGCTCACAACGCCCGGGTCCACCTCAAGAGAACCTGTTTCCCGGTCATTCAACACCTCGATAAATGTCGCGAAAAAATTGTTCGCCCCGTCGCGGAGCTGCTGGACATAGGCATGCTGGTCCGTGGAGCCCTTATTTCCGTAAACTGCTATCCCCTGGTTCACAATCTTGCCATTCACATCCTTTTCCTTGCCCAGCGACTCCATTATGAGCTGCTGAAGATATTTGGAGAAAAGTTGCAGCCGGTCTTTATAAGGAAGGATGACCATGTCCTTTTGCCCCTTGCCGCCGGTGGCGTGATACCAGGCAAGGGCAAGCATGGCGGCGGGATTAGCAGCTGTTGTTTTGTTTCTTGTCAGCCCGTCGCAGAGTGAAGCGCCGCCCAGCAGTTTCATGATATCAATTCCCTGGAGGGCCGCGGGCAGGAGGCCAACCGCAGATGTGATTGATGTTCTCCCACCAACCCAGTCCCACATGGGAAATCTTGCAAGCCAGCCATCCTTTTTCGCCGTTTCATCCAATTTGCTTCCCACCCCGGTGATTGCCGCTGCATGGCGTTCGAATAAAAGGCCTGCTTTACGATACGCCGAGGCCACTTCGAGCATGCCATTCCGCGTTTCAGCGGTTCCGCCGCTCTTGGATATGACGATAGTAAGCGTGTCAACGAGATCTGTTCCAATCTCTGCAAGCACCCTGTCGATACCGTCCGGATCGGTGTTGTCCAGAAAATGCGGCTTCATCTTGTCAGTTGCTGAGTAGAGCGCGTCGGAGATAAACTGGGGCCCCAGCGCCGAGCCGCCGATGCCGATAACGAGGAAATGCGTGAAACGGGCGCGCTTGCGCGGGCAGATTTTTCCTGCATGGACTGAAAAAGTAAAATCCTTTACCGCCTGGATTGCTTCCTTTATTTCCTGCCGCAGCTCCGGTGTCGGAGCCAGGTCAGGCGTTCTCAGCCAGTAGTGACCAACCGTGCGGTTCTCGTCGGGATTGGCAATCTCGCCGGCTTCGAGTGCGTCCATGGCTTTATATGACCTGTGGATCTCCGGCTCCATGCGTTCGAGATAGTCGTCATCGAAATTCATCCTGCTGATGTCGAGAGAAAGATCGATCGGCGGGCTGACGCAAAGATATTTTTTGTATCGCTCCCAGAGCTGCCTATTATTCATTGTCATATCCTTTAGTTCTAAAAATACCAACCAAAACCAGCGGATGATTTATGCCCTGCACTGGCTTATTTTATCATAAAACTTTAGGAGAAGTAAGGAAGTCTTTGTTGTTTTTCCTGTTTTGTTCTGCGCGGCTTGACTGTTTTAAAAAGATGTTTTTAGACCCCCTGCTTTGTGGTAATATACCGCCCATGCATGAGCAGGACACCATATGCGCTGTCTCGACCGCGCCTGGACAGGGCGGGATCGGCATTATCCGCGTGAGTGGAACGGATGCGGTTGAGATCTCGTCGCACGTGTTCCGCTCGCGAAATGGCCGGGATCTGGATTCCGCAATGACCCACACGATCCATTATGGCCATATCGTGGATGCGGCAGGTGAGATAATCGACGAAGCGCTGGTGAGCATCATGCGGGCGCCTGCCACCTATACCCGGGAGGACGTGGTTGAGATCAACTGTCACGGCGGCATGATGCCGCTCTGGCGCACCGTCGCACGGCTCGTTGCTTCCGGCGCGCGCCAGGCAGAACCGGGAGAGTTCACGAAGCGCGCATTCTTGAACGGCAGGATCGACCTCGCCCAGGCCGAGGCAGTGATGGACATCATCTCGGCTAAGACCGAGCTCGCGCACCGTTCTGCTAACGAGCAGCTGCTTGGCGGTCTTTCGACGGAAGTCACATCACTCCGCGACCGATTGATCGGTATCATCGCATCAGTTGAAGCAGGCATCGATTTCCCGGAGGAAGACATTGAAACCCAGTCCGGTGGGCCCTTGACGCGTGAGATCGCGGCTCTGGTCGGGGATGTCGCTTTGTTGCAGTCGAGTTTTGCCGTAGGCAGAATCCTGCGCGAAGGTTTCGCAACAGCCATCGTAGGCAAGCCGAACGTGGGCAAGTCATCACTCCTGAACGCTCTTCTCAAACAGGACCGGGCGATCGTGACCGATATCCCGGGCACGACGCGGGATATTATCGAGGAGTTCCTGAACATCGACGGCGTGCCGATCAGAATCCTGGATACCGCGGGCATTCGACACAGCCATGATGTGGTGGAACAGGAAGGTGTGCGCAGAAGCCATGCGGCAATCGAATCGGCAGACATCGTGCTCGTTGTGCTCGACAGCTCCGTGCCACTTTCCGATGAGGACCAGCAGGTGTTGAAGGGCGTCGCGGAAAAAAAGGCCGTCCTGGTGCTGAACAAGTCGGACAAAACGAGACAGCTTGAGCCTTTATCTGTGCCGCATAAGCAGGTCTCGCTTTCCTGCAAAACCGGGGAAGGGCTCTCGGCGCTCAAAAGCGCGATCGCTGCCATGGCCAGGCAGGGCATGATTATGCCGAAAGAGCATGCATGGGCAGTGAACCAGCGGCATGTGACCGCTCTTAACCAAGCGAAAACAAACCTGGACAAGGCGCTAGAGTCCGCCAGCGCCGCGCAATCGCCGGAGTTCATTGTTGTCGATCTCCGCGGCGCGCTGGACAGCCTGGGCCTCATCATCGGCGCAACCTATACGGATGATATCCTGGAGCGGATCTTTAATGATTTCTGTATTGGAAAGTAAGAAAGATAGGGTCACTGGTCAGCAATTGACAAATGCTAATTCTGTGACTATAATGGTCATGTTGAACTAACCATGGAGGTCCTATATGAAGACAGCAGCAGTTTCCGAACTCAAGGCGCTTTTGAGTCAATATTTGTCGAAGGTAAAAGCCGGGGAGGAAGTCATTGTAACGGACCGTGGGAAGGCTATCGCAAAAATTGTTCCCATTAAACGGGGTGAGATGGAAATTCCACCCCATCTTCTTACGCTTGAGCGGGCCGGTCTGGCTCGCATCGGAAAATCCTGCCTGCCGCCGGGCTTCTGGAGTCTGCCGCGTCCTAAAGACAGGAAAGGCGCCGCACTCAAGGCATTGCTGAAGGAACGCGAGGAGGGCAGATGAAATTCTGGGATGCATCGGCAATTGTCCCTCTCTGCATTGATGAGGCACAAACCGAAACAGTTCGGAGTATCGCAAAAAATGATGGGGCACTCGTTGCCTGGTGGGGAAGCATCGTCGAAGCGTATTCCGCGTTTGCCCGACTGAAGCGCGATAAAATTCTATCGGCAGAAGATGAGACGGAAGCGCTGGCAATTCTTTTCGAACTTGCCAATGCATGGACAGAGATCGAACCAAGCGACGACATCCGGGAAATAACGAGGCGGCTTCTCCAGAACTATCCGCTTCGGGCTGCGGACAGCCTTCAATTGGCCGCTGCCGTCGTATGGTCGGACAAAACACCGAAAGGGCATCACTTTGTGTGCCTTGACGCAAGACTGCGGGAAGCCGCGGTAAAAGAAGGCTTTACCATTCTTCCTCAAAAACTATAGCTGGTCTCATGCGTCGCACCTGAGTTTTTCAATCATTAGAACCTTATGACCCTTCAAAAAATATACGACGTAATCGTGATCGGCGCAGGTCATGCCGGGTGCGAGGCAGCGCTTGCCGCTGCGCGCATGGGCGCGTCCACGCTCATGCTCACCATGAACCTCGACAGTATTGCGCTCATGTCCTGCAACCCCGCCATCGGCGGCCTGGCAAAGGGACATCTGGTGAAGGAGATCGACGCCCTGGGCGGCGAGATGGGAAAGATCATCGACCGGACCGGCATCCAGTTCCGCACGTTGAACAAGAGCAAGGGACCGGCCGTGCGCGGCACGCGGGCCCAGGCCGACAAGCAGCGCTACCGCATTGCCATGAAAGAGTCGGTCGAGAAGCAACCTCAGCTTGACGTGAAGCAGGGGCTTGTGGAAAAACTGCTTGTCGAGGACAACGTCTCCAAAGGCGTCGAGACGAACATTGGTGTTCAGTATATTTCTTCTACGGTCATCATCACCTCCGGCACCTTCTTAAAAGGCCTTATTCATATCGGGCTCGTGCACTATCCTTCAGGCAGGGCAGGGGAGTTCCCGTCAGTAGGGTTATCCGACAGTTTGAGGGAATTGGGCTTCGAGATAGCGCGGCTCAAGACCGGCACGCCAGCCCGACTAAACGGCAGGACCATTGATTTTTCTATCATGAGCCCGCAGCCCGGAGACATCCCGGCGCCTTTTTTCTCTTTTACAGAAAACGTTCACCCACTCCCACAAGTGCCCTGTTATTTAACCTATACCAACACAAATACGCATGAGATTATTCGCAATAATCTTGATCGTTCCCCACTTTATTCTGGAATTATTAAGGGCACGGGTCCGCGCTATTGTCCTTCCATCGAGGATAAGGTGATGCGCTTCTCTGACCGGGAACGGCACCAGGTATTTCTCGAACCAGAGGGGCTGGATACTGAAGAGTACTATGCCAACGGCGTATCAACGAGTCTGCCCTATGATGTTCAGGTCAAGCTGTACCGCTCAATACCGGGGCTTGAAGCTGTGGAGATCATGCGTCCTGCCTACGCCATTGAATATGATTTCGCTCCGCCAACGCAGATCAAACATTCGCTCGAAACAAAGAAGATCGCGGGTCTCTACTTTGCGGGACAGATCAATGGGACTTCGGGGTATGAAGAAGCTGCTGCCCAGGGGCTGATGGCCGGCATCAATGCCGCGCTCTCCGTACAGAAGCGGCCGCCGCTCATTCTCTCCCGCGCCGAAGCATACATCGGAGTTCTCATCGACGACCTGGTGACGCGCGGAACGCTTGAGCCGTACCGCATGTTCACGTCCCGCGCCGAGTACCGGCTGATCCTGCGCGAAGACAACGCTGATTCGCGGCTCCGTCACTACGGGCACGAGGTCGGGCTGGTGTCTGATGACATCTTCGAACAGTTTAAGAATAAACAGGCATCAGTCGGGCGCGAGCTCTCGCGGCTCAGAATGACCTGGATCAAGCCAGGGCCTGATGTGAATGATCTGTTGCTCAAGAAGGGGACCGCGGCGCTTACCGCCGATGCGTCCCTGGACCAGCTGCTCAAACGGCCGGAACTGGGATATGAAGAAATCGAGCAAATAAACCCGCCACCAGTGCCGCTTGCAGCTGCGGCCGGAGAGCAGGTTGAGATCCAGGTAAAATACGAAGGCTATATTCAGCGCCAGCTTGAACAGGTGGAGCGCTTTGCATCGCTCGAACAAAAAGAAGTGCCTGCTGACCTGGACTATGACGCCATAACCGGGCTCGGCGCGGAGGTCAAGCAGAAGCTGATGCAGGTGCGCCCTGTTTCGCTCGGCCAGGCCTCGCGCATTTCGGGTGTTACCCCGGCGGCAATATCACTCCTGATGGTGGCGCTGGAGAAGCGGAAGAGGGGAAGGGTGTGACAATTGCGAATTTCGGATTGCGGAATGTAAGCCGTTGTAACGACGCCAAAATCAGGACTTAAAGATTTTCTTTGCGTCCTTTGCGAGCTTTGCGAGAGGTGCCTTTTGTTTCGTTTTTTTAGGATATCACCATGACACCCAGGGAATTATTGATGGCAGGATCGCAGGAACTTGGCATTGCCCTTTCGATAGAGCAGGTGAATTCCTTCTTCGTCTATCTTGCCGAGCTTAAGAAATGGAACCGGAAGATCAACCTGACCGCGATCACGGAAGAGCGGGATACGGTGATCAAGCATCTGCTAGATTCCCTTTCCTATTTAAAAGCGTTCACCCCTGCGCCGGGCCTGCGGCTTGTAGACATGGGCTCAGGCGCCGGTTTTCCAGCCATCCCACTCAAGATCGCTGCTCCGGATATTTCCATCACTATGGTGGAGTCGGTCAAAAAAAAGGCGTCTTTTTTACGGCATGTTATCCGGACGCTTCCATTAACAGAAGTCGAGATACTTGACAAAAGGATGAAAGAGCTTCCAGATGCCTATCATTCCTCCTTTGATATCGTGACTGCCCGGGCCTTTGCCGAGATGCCAGATGCGCTGGGTCATGGCGTTCTATTCCTTAAGCCGCATGGGCTTATAATATTGAGCCGTGGGCCGGAAGAAACAATATCGGAGCATGAACTGGACAGTGCCGGAGTGACGGTAGAACATAGGATTGAACTTACACTCCCGCATTCGGATTATAAGCGCGCGATCTGGGTGTTTAAGAAAGCGGGATGAGCGAATGTTCCACGTGGAACAATCGATTGCGGATTTCGGAATGAACGTCCATGAACTGTCGTTCACAATGGGGAATGAAAATTGATGTTTCATTGGCTGCCTACTCATCACCCGCCCCAACCCCTCCCATCGAGGGAGGGGCTACGATGCGCCCTCTCACCTGCGTGGGCGAGGGCTGGGGTGAGGGGATTTACTGGATGAAAAACCCAAATGTTAGACGGTTCACTTACCATACCGCCTGAATGGCGGGCTGCTGCTGAAGAGATCGCGGGCCAGGGCGGGCCGGTGCTGGTCATGGGCGCGCCCGGGTCGGGCAAGACCACCTTCTGTCTCTACCTTGCAGGATACTGCTGCCGCCACAACAAAAAAATAGCCTGGATCGAAGCGGATCCGGGCCAGCCCTTTATCGGTCCACCAACCGTGCTCTCCTTGACGTTCTATGCTGAAGCCGCGGATTTACTGAAGCGTAAAAGCTCCGCTGCCATGAGCTTTATCGGCAGCACCAGTCCTGCGGGCCGATTGCTCGAGATGCTCTCGGGACTCCAGAAACTATACGCCTTGGCCCAGACACTCAAGCCGGACCTGGTCCTGATCAATACCTGCGGCCTGGTGAATGGCGGCGCGGCGCGCGACCTCCGGTACCACGAGATTGACATGCTCTCCCCACGCTATATCATTGCGCTCCAAAAAACGAATGAGGTTGAGCACCTTCTGGCTCCCCATGCGCATCGCGCTGGACTGCTACTGCTCAGGCTGCCCCAATCGCCTGACGCAAGGACCTCTACAACCGAAGCACGCAGGGCTGTCCGGGAGCTGCGCTATAAAGAATATTTCCGGGGCGGAGATTTTCTCGAAATCGCGCTTCATGATGTCGGTGTCCACGGCCCGGGACTGCAAACAGGCGAGCGGCTCGGTTTTCGAGATATAAATAATATCTCGAAAATCATCCAGGGTATTGTTGTCCATGCCGAGCTCTCAGCAGACAAACTCTTCCTCCTGCTTGAGGGAAATTATACGGATAGCGAGCTCTACACTGCCAGGGAGCAGTACAACGTCCGGGAGGTCGAGGTTATGAAGACCTCTGAATTGGACCATTTGCTCGTTGGCTTGAACGACGACCATAACTTCTGTCTCGGGCTCGGCATACTACGCGGAATCGATCTCAAGGAACTCACACTTCGGGTGATTACGCCGATCAAGGACGCATCCCCGATCCACAATCTTTCGCTCGGCACAATCCGCATCAGCCCGGCAGGGGCTGAACTTGGCCAGATCTGAATGCTCAACGTGGAATAATCAAATGCAGAATTTGGATTGCGGAATGAATACCACGACATTAGCTTCGAACACCTTGTAGTACCTCCTTCACAGGGAGGGGTTGGAGAGGTGATTTCGATCATGTCGTTTCTACTTTAGAGACGATTAATAATGATGCCTTGTACAGTGAACAGTAACAAGGTTCCACGTGGAACAGTCCTCAGATTGCGGAATAGACACCCCATTTATCCTCTCTCATATTTCTCCTCACCTTCACCACAGTTTTTTCCTTCCTTTTATCATGATCCTATGGTAAATTATCAATTCTGAATCAGCCGTATTGGAGGATCAATAAGCTCATGGGCAGAGTAATCGCAATCGCCAACCAGAAGGGCGGCGTGGGGAAAACAACCACCACGGTCAATATCGCTGCCTCCCTCGCTGCGGCTGAAAAAAAAGTGCTGCTCATCGACGCTGATCCGCAGGGCAACTCCACCAGCGGCATGGGCGTTGACCGCAAGGATCTTTCCGGCACTACCTACGACCTCTTCACCGGCAAGAAGTCCTTTGCGGAGATCAAAAAGAACACCCACTTCCCCTGGCTCGACGTGGTGCCGGCGGGCATCGACCTTGTGGGCGTCGAGATCGAGCTTATCCACACCATTGCACGGGAGCGTGTGCTCAAGAAGGCGATCGCCCTGTTCCGTGATCGTTACGATTACATCTTCATCGACTGCCCGCCGTCCCTGGGGCTTCTGACCGTGAACGCATTGACCGCAGCCGATGCTGTCCTGATCCCGGTCCAGACGGAGTATTATGCGCTGGAAGGATTGTCAGCACTGATGAATACCATCAAACTCATCAAACAGGACCTGAACCCCGAGCTGATGATAGAAGGCGTGTTGCTCACGATGTACGACAGCCGGAACAACCTGGCCACGCAAGTGTCGGAGGAGGTGCGCAAGTTCTTCGGCAACAAGGTCTTCACCACGGTCATTCACCGGAACGTCGCCCTCTCCGAGGCGCCGAGCCACGGCAAGCCCGTGCTGCTCTACGACATCCGGTCCCGGGGCGCGCAGAGCTATCTCGAACTCGCCAAGGAGGTCATCAACAATGCAAAAGCAGGCGCTAGGTAAAGGCCTCGGCGCGCTCATCCCGGACCTTTCGAGTCTTGACGACAAGGAGCGCAAGGCTCTCGGCATCCATGAGCTCGAACTAGACAAAATCGTCCCGAACGAATATCAACCGAGAAAAACCTTTGGGGACGACTCGCTGAAAGAACTTGCCGCTTCAATAAAAGAGCATGGCGTGATCCAGCCCATTATCGTTCACCGGGTCGGATCTAACTTTGGCCTCATCGCCGGCGAGAGACGCTGGCGAGCTGCCCGCCTCGCCGGCTTGAAGACCATCCCGGCGCTCGTGAAAGAAGCGACCAAGCGCGAGCTTATTGAGCAGGCGTTGATCGAGAACATCCAGCGCGAGGACCTGAACCCGCTCGAGGCGGCAGAGGCGTATAAACGGCTGCAGGACGAGTTCAAGCTCACACAGGAAGACCTCGCCAAACGCGTCGGAAAAGAGCGGTCAACGGTAACGAACTTTCTCAGGATCCTAGGGCTTCCCAGGGAAGTTAAGCACGACCTCGCGACCGGAGCGCTCAGCATGGGCCATGCCAAGGCGCTCCTCTCCATCGAGCGCGTGCGCGACCAGATACAGGCAGCGGCGTTGATCGTGAAAAAGGGCCTTTCCGTGCGGGAAGCCGAAGCTTTCGCAACACAGCTCAAGAAGCCCTACAAAGAAAAGAAAACGCGCCCGAGTCAGGAATTAAAAACCGTGGAAGAACGGCTGAGAAGATCGCTCGGCACCAAGGTGAGCATCGCAGCCAAAGCCAGGGGCGGCAGGATTGTGATCGAGTATTACTCCGCTGAAGAGCTGGACAGAATTCTGGAGAAGATCGGGTAAGGCATGACCACTATCGCTGGATGCGGCTGAGCGCGGCGATATAGGATTAACACAGGGCCCGGGAGAAGCAGTGACCGGTTCTTTTTGCATTCCGATATTATTATTCATATATGAATTTTCATGAAAATCTTCGTCCAAAAGCAGCTAATGATATTATATCATCTAAGGAGGAGCATCCATGTTAAAGAAAGGTTCAGGCTCTCCGGAACAAGCGGAGATCACCGCATTTCTGGGCAAGGGCACGGAATTTAAAGGTGTGCTCAGCTTCGAGGGCACCATCCGGGTAGACGGCAGGGTGGAAGGGGAGATTATCTCGAAGGACACCCTGATCGCCGGCGACGGCGCGCACCTTCAGGGTGAGATCTCCGTGGGCACAATCATCTCCAGCGGCAAGATCGTAGGCAATATAAATGCCAGCCAGAAGGCACACCTTCTCGCCCCGGGCAACATACACGGCAACATCAAGACACCCAGGCTTATCATCGAAGAAGGCGTCATGTTCGACGGCAAGTGCGAAATGGTCGGCGAGAAAAAGGCCGCGGAACAAAAAATAGTTTCATTGGCTGACCGGTAAGCGCCGAAAATATCAAGATTACTCGAGAGTATGGAAAGAGCGCTTTATCAATGCCTTTCTTCCCTGTGGCCTCCGTAATCTTTGTGTGACAATGCCGGCTTTTGCGAGATTATCACCATTTCCTCTTCACGACAAAAAACGGCTAAGAAATATTGCGCTTTCCGGTTTTTCTGTATAATATAGGATCCTGCTCATGAAGCGGTTTCTGAAAGGTCTCGGAATATTTCTCGCCCTGGTCGGCGTAGGGGTGGTCAGCGCGTTCGCTGTTGTCGCACTGCTTCTCCGCCAGGAAGAGGTTCGCGTCCCTGACCTGACGGGCCAGGATATCATGACGGTGATCGATACCATCGCTCAGCAGGGACTTCTACTTAAAGTGGAGCGGAGTGAACCACATCCCACTCTGCCCAAAAATGCGGTGATCACTCAGATGCCCTTGCCGGGAAACGGCATTAAAAAAGGCCGTCCGATACGTGTCGTCGTGAGCCTCGGCCCAAGCGAAATGCGGACACCGAAGCTCGTGGGTGAGCAGTCCCGAAAAGTGGAGCTCCTTATAAGACAGGCAGGCTTCTTCCTTGCCAGTCAGGCGCGGGTTTCATCCGAGACCGCTGAGAGGGACGTGGTGATCGCGCAGGCGCCGCTTGATGGAACAGCGCTTGAAAAGGGCGCAAACATCAGCCTCCTCATCAGCAGCGGGAAGAAACCCTCCACGCTCATCATGCCGAAACTGGTCGGAAAGAGGGCGGAGAGTGCGATCAGGACTGTTGACCGGCTGGGACTGCAACACCGTATTATCTTTAAAGCCGCGGGTGAAAAAGCAATTACCGTATCGCGCACTGTCATAACCCAGAAACCGGGTGCAGGGTATCCCGTGGCAGCGGATGGCATGGTAGAGCTTGTGGTAAACAAATAGAACCGCACAAAATACAAAATTAGAAGTAATTGTTTTTCTTTACCGCGATTATATTTATTTGGGGAATATCATGACAAGAAAAATCAAGGTTGCGCCTTCCATCCTTTCAGCGGATTTTTCCCGGCTGGGAGACGAGATAAAAGCGGTCGAGGCCGCAGGCGCGGACATCATCCATGTCGACGTTATGGATGGCCACTTCGTTCCGAACATCACCATCGGCCCGCTCATCGTCGAAGCGGCGCGGAGGTCCACAAAACTGCCCCTGGATGTACACCTCATGATAGAAAATCCGGAACTTTATATAGACGATTTTGCGAGGGCGGGCGCCGACTACATCTCGGTCCATTCCGAGGCGACATACCATCTGCACCGCCTGGTGCAGACAATTAAGGAACAAAAGGGCGTGAAGGCTGCCGTGTCGCTCAACCCTGCAACGCATCTCTCGTGCCTTGATTCCCTTCTTCAGGATCTGGATATGGTGCTGATCATGTCCGTGAATCCGGGCTTCGGCGGCCAGTCATTTATCCCTTCGGCAATGGATAAAATACGACAACTCAGAAAACGAAGAGACGAGCTGGGACTCAAGTTCGAGATCGAGGTGGACGGCGGAGTAAAGCCGGAGAACGCCGCACAGATCGCCGATGCAGGAGCGGATATTCTTGTCGCCGGTTCCGCGGTATTCGGCAAAAAAGACTATGGGGCGGCAATTCGAGGAATCAAAGGAAATTAACAGTGCAAAAAGGAAGTCGCGAGGCTTTAGCCCGCTCTCGCCATCTTTTCTCGGGCGAGGGCTTTGCGCTTGCTTGAGTTTTTATGCTTAGGAGGTAACCTTGCCAATCAAAAAGCAGCCCACAAAAATACCATTTGAGCTCAAGAATGTGAAGGAGCCGGTGCTCTATCGGGACATGTTTCCCTACACGAGCGTACCCCGCGTGGTTCTCGAGGATCGGATGATTCAGACCAATATCCCGAAGGAGATCTGGATCACGGACACTACGTTTCGCGACGGTCAGCAATCCCGCCCCCCTTATACCCCGAAGCAGATCGTCGACATCTTCGATTTTATGCACAGGATGGGCGGGCCCAAAGGCGTGATCCGCCAGACCGAGTTTTTCCTGTACTCCGAGAAAGACCGTGAAGCCGTCCGGCTTTGCATGGAACGGGGCTACCGATTTCCCGAAATCACAGGATGGATCCGGGCGAATAAAAAAGATTTCAAGCTCGTGAAAGACATGGGCCTCAAGGAGACGGGCATCCTTACGTCCTGCTCCGACTATCATATTTTTCTGAAGCTTAACCTTTCGCGCAAGGAGGCGCTGACACAATACCTGGATATTGTATCAACAGCGCTGGAACAGGGAATCACACCCCGCTGCCATCTTGAGGACATTACGCGGGCCGACTTTTACGGTTTCGTGGTCCCCTTTGTTCAGGAACTCATGAAGCTTTCGGAGGCGTCCGGAGTCCCTGTGAAGGTCAGGGCCTGCGACACCATGGGATACGGCTTCCCCTTCCCCGGTACCGCGCTTCCGCGCGGCATTCCTGAGATTTTTTATGCATTGATCCATGACGGCGGCGTTCCATCGGAGCAGCTTGAGTGGCATGGTCACAACGACTTCCACAAGGGACTTGTGAACGGCACGGCCGCATGGATGTACGGCTGCGCCGCCGTGAACGGCGCTCTCCTCGGCTTTGGCGAGCGCACGGGAAACACGCCGGTCGAGGCCATGCTGATCGACTACATCAGCCTCACAGGAACCGGTGAAGACCTCGACACCGCGGCAATAACCGAAATGGCGGAATATTTCAGCCGGGAAATGGGATTCCCCATCCCAACCAATTACCCCTTCGTAGGCTCGGAGTTCAATTCCACAAGTGCGGGCATCCATGCAGACGGCATGATGAAGAACGAGGAGATCTACAACATCTTCGACACGACGAAGATCCTGAAGCGTCCCATGGGAGTGATCATCACCGACAAATCAGGCATCGCGGGCATCGCGCATTGGGTGAACAGCCACCTCGGGCTTGACACGGACAAAAAGATCGACAAACGTAATCCCGGTCTCGCTAAAATACACAAGTGGGTGATGGAGCAGTACGAACAGGGCAGGACCACTAGCATTTCTCACGACGAGTTGATCGAAAAAGCGAAGAAATACCTGCCGGAGTACTTCATTTCCGATCTCGATAAACTCAAGAAAAAGGCTCAGGAAATATCTCTTCACCTTGTGGAGATGATAGTGGAACGAAATGAGATGCGCTCCATGGACCACACAAAGCAGGAGTCGGTGATACAGAAACTGCTGGAACAAAACCCCTTCATCCAGTTTGCCTATGTCGTAAATGGGGAAGGCAATAAGATCACGAAAAACATCACCCAGATCCAGTACAAGGCCCAGTTCGAACACTCCGGGCTCGGTGACAATTTCTCCGACCGTCCGTGGTTCATCAACCCCATGAAGGATGGTAAAAGCTTTGTTTCGGATTTCTACACGTCAAAAATTACAGGCGCGCTCTGCATCACCGTTTCGGCGCCCATCAGCAATGAAAACAGTGATATCGTCGGCGTGTTCGGGGTTGACATCAGGTTCGAGGACCTGGTGAGGGCAGAGTAGGGAATACAATCGAGGTCAATAACAAACCCCAAATGGGCATCCATATATTATCTGATCATAATGTCCGCCCCTCCCTTGATGGGAGGGGATTGAGGGGAGGGTGAAGTTTCCAGCGCTTGTGCGTCTTATTTCATACTGCCGGACTTCCCGGTATATCCATGATCCAACGGCAAATCCTTGCGCCGCGTCATTTCCACGGCCAGGGCATCGCAGCGTTCATTTTCACGGTTCCCGTTATGACCGCGCACCCACACGAATTTCACATCGTGCTTTTCGCACAAGTCCAGAAGCCTCGACCATAAATCGCTGTTTTCTGCCATATCGGTTGCATTTCGCTTCCAGTTGTTTTTTCTCCACCTCAACGCCCACCCTTTTTCAATGCCGTTGACTACGTACTGGGAATCGCTGTGAATGATCACTGAGCATTGCTTTTCTAATGCTTCCAGCCCTTTTATACAGCCGATCAATTCCATGCGATTATTCGTAGTCAATGCATAACCGCCTGATAATTCCCGTCGGAGGCCGCCATGCAGCAAAACCACACCGTATCCGCCCGATCCTGGATTTTTGCTGCAACCCCCATCGGTATACAGAACGACGTCCACTCCAGACGCTGCGACTTGAGGCTTTCCGCATTCAATGCGTCCTGGTTTTGGAAGTTCCGAGGCTTTCTTTAGACGGCCCTGGCGCCTGACCTGAGATTTTCCGCCCTCTCCCACCGAGTCTTGCGGCTTTTGGCCTGACAAAGTGCCTGCGGAAATCTCGGCAAACCAAGCTTCGGCTTCCCCGCGGGAAGTGAACCCTTTGAACACTGCTCCGGCAAAACCCTTAATCTGGACCTCCGCGCCACAATCTCCGAACCATTCATTATAGAGGCCCGGCCTGCGACCTTTTACTACAGCATATATTTTTCTTTTTTCCATATCCCTTTCTATCTTTATGCATAAATCACGGAGCGCGCTCGATTTCCGGAAGGACACATCCCGGCCGCTTTTTCATTAAAGATTGTATTTATATGGGTTCGGATTAGACAAAAAGCCGCTGAATGTAAATTCAACGGCTTTGAATGATTTGGCTCCCGGAGCAGGACTTGAACCTGCGGCATGGTGGTTAACAGCCACCCGCTCTACCAACTGAGCTATCCGGGAATAATTGTCGATGGAAGAAAACCAGGCTGGAAAAATACCACATTAAGCTTATTCTGTCAATGGGTTATTTGCAGGGAAACATCCGCAATTGAAAGCTATGCGCCCTCTTGTCCTTTTTTAAGCTCCTTTATCACCAGCTTCGCAATTGCCTTGAGGGTATCGAAAACGCCTGTGCCATCCACGGCACATGCCTCAAAATCCGGGACGCCCTTCGGATTCAGCGCTCTCCTCAGCTCCTCCACCGGAACAACATTCGGGAGATCCCGTTTATTGTACTGCATGATGAATGGAATTTTATCGAGATCGTAGCCCTGCTCCGCCAGATTGATGCGGAGGTTCTCACTGCTCTCGATATTCGCCTCCATGCGTTCAACCTGTGAGTCGGCAACGAATACAACACCATCAACGCCCTTTAAAATTAGCTTGCGGCTCGCATCGTAGAACACCTGGCCTGGGACCGTGTAGAGATGAAACCTGGTCTTGAAGCCGCGGATCTCACCAAGCGCGAGAGGTAGAAAATCAAAAAACAATGTTCTCTCTGTTTCGGTGGCGAGGGAGATCATCTTGCCTTTGCTGTCGGGATTCGTCTTTTTGTATATCCACTGCAGGTTGGTCGTCTTGCCGCACAGGCCCGGGCCGTAAAAAACGATCTTGCAGTTGATCTCTCTGGATGAATAATTGATAAAAGACATAGAGCGGTAGTTCCTCTCCTTGTGCGATCAGACAATTTATCTCAGCTGGGCTAACCGAAAAGCTTATCTATGTCCTCATCCGTTATCTCAGCAAAGGGAGAATCTCCGCCTTTGGCAGCGCCTTTTCCTGTTTCCACTTTTTCAAGGAGTTGGCCGAAGATGCCGCCAAGAATCTCCGTGCTCTTCTTCACCCGCAGCCGGACAAGGCCGAGTGAAGAGCGTTGATCGAAGATCACGACCAGGATTATCCGCTGGCTGATGATGGAGATGTGGATATTGTCCCGCTGCCCCTCATGAAAAAGGATTGAAAATTCCTTTTCCCCCAGCAGTTTGGCCATACCTCCGGTGGCGGCGATATTGCCCGCGGTAAGAGATGCCAGCGAGGTGGTATCGAGGTCCTCCGTTTCACCGGTCGCCGCGATCAACTGTCCATTCTTGTCCACAAGGAAAACGACTTTCGCATTCGCCTGGGCGAGAAGACGTTGGAGTTCCGCGTCAATCAGCTTAAACTCTTCGTCGTACATCACCAAATCGGAACCCAGCATGTTGTGCCTCTCCTTGTTCGAGGTGTGGCGACTTGTTTCTCATGTAATAGAGCTGGTGGTATTAAACCATACTAACAACCATATTTCAAGCGTTTTTTTACCAGCTGCCGCGGTAAAAACAAAAGCCGGGCGAAAATCACCCGGCTATCTTGTCTACGTTCAACATGAATAAAGCACAACGCTCAGCTCTTTGACATCTCCTGAAGCTTCTTGAGACTCTCCCAGTCCGTGTCCACCAGCTCCTGGAAGCGCGCAAGCAGCGCCTCGTTGCCCGGCGCAAACAGGTGCTTGAAACGGCCCTGCGGCTTGAGCCACTCGGTAACCGGTTTTTTTCGATCCTTGGGGTCAAAGTTAATGGTCCACTTCCCGTCCTGCACCTCGTAAAGCGGCCAGTAGCAGGTCTCAACCGCAAGCCGGGAAAGCAGGATCGAATCGTTCGTCTGGGAGCGCCAGCCCCGGTTGCAGGGAGAGACAATGCCCATGTAGGCCGGACCATTCGTTGCAAGGGCCTTCTTCACCTTGGTCATAAGATCCTTCCAGTTGTGCGGCGAGGCCTGGGCCGCGTAAGCCACATTATGCGCCGCCATGATGCGGGTGAGGTCCTTGCGGCGCTGCGTTTTGCCCTTGATTACGGAACCTACCGGCTGGGTGGTCGTGTCAGCGCTGAACGGCGTGGCGCTCGAACGCTGAATGCCGGTGTTCATGTATGCGCCGTTGTCGTAGCAGATATAGAGCAGCTGGTGGCCGCGCTCCATGGCGCCAGAGAGGGCCTGGAACCCGATGTCATAAGTGCCGCCGTCTCCACCGAAGGCGATGAACTTCATCTCCTTCTTGAGCTTGCCCTGCTTCCGGAGCGACCGGTACATGGTCTCGATGCCCGACGCTGTTGCTGCCGCGTTTTCGAAAGCGCTGTGCATCCATGGCACCTTCCAGGCTGTGTACGGGAACAGGCAGGTCGAGACCTCGAGGCAGCCCGTGGCATTCGCGATCACCACCGGCTCATCGATGGCCATAAGGACCTGGCGTACGATGGTCGGAGCGCCGCAGCCGGAGCACATGCGGTGGCCGCCGGTGAGCAGCTCCGGTTTATGTGTGAGTGATTTCAGGGTCAGGGGTTTTTCCTCTGTCGTGGTCATGTCTGAATCTCCTTGGTTATAACCATGTGGTCACGGAAAGATATTGTCCGTGCTTGCCAGCCTGCAAGTTTTCATGCTTGTCAGCTAGCCTCTGCTGTCAAGGTGTCCTTTAATTTCTAACGGTGATATACTCTTTGACCATCTTGACCTTGCCGGTCTTCGCTACCTCAATGGTTTCTTCGATCACTTTATCAACATCAAGCGGCATCAGGTCCCTGCCGCCGAGGCCATAGATCTTGTTGAAGAGAACGGGGCCTCTGTGGGGGAATAATGCGGATGCGATCTCCATGAACATTGGACCGTAGCCGCCGTATGAATCCGCCCGGTCCATGACACAGACAGCCCTGGCATTCCTGAGTGCTGTGCCCACTTCCTCATATGGGAAGGGCCTGAACACGCGGGGCTTCAGAAGCCCTGCTTTCACGCCCTTTTCGCGGTATCGGTCAACCTCATCTTTGATCGTTCCCGCCGCGGAGTTAAGCGCAAGAAGGACGACCTCGGCATCTTCAAGGCGGTATGTTTCGAACAAATCGTATTTGCGGCCGGAAAGCTTGGCAAACTCCGCGGAAACATCCTGGATCACCTTCTTTGCGTTCAGCATGGCCTCATGCTGCGCGCGCTTGTGCTCCATGTAGTAGTCCGGCAAAACCAGCGCCCCGATGCTCTTGGGATTGTCGAGATCGAGAAGCGGGTCGATCGCGATATAGTCGCCGACGAACTTTTTTACCGCGTCATCGGGAAGATACTGCATGCTCTCAATGGAGTGACTGATGATGAAACCGTCCATGTTGACCGCGATCGGCAGCCGAACGTCCTTGTGTTCGGCGATACGGTAGGCCATGATCGTGTTATCGTAGGCCTCCTGGGCATTCTCGGAAAAAAGCTGTATCCAGCCGCAGTCACGCATGGTCATGCCGTCGGAATGGTCGCCATGGATGTTCAACGGAGCGGACAGTGCCCGGTTCACGAGAGCCATCAGGATCGGCAAACGGTAACCGGAGGCTATATGCAGCATTTCCCACATCAGAGCCATGCCCTGCGCGCTCGTGGCAGTGGCCACCCGGCCGCCTGCCGCAGATGCGCCGATGCAGGCGCTCATGGCGCTGTGCTCGCTTTCCACTAGTATCGTCTCGGTATCCACCTTGCCGTTCGAAACGAACGAGGTGAACGATTCCATGATGCCGGTGGACGGCGTGATGGGATAGGCAGGCATCACATCAGGATTCAACTGGCGGAGCGCCTCGGCAACCGCCTGGTTGCCGGTAACCGCCACGGTCTTGGTCGTTGTTACAGCCATGTTATTTGCCCTCCTCTTCCATGACAATGGCCTTGTTGCCCTTTTTGCCCGGACACTCCATGGCGCAGACGCCGCAGCCCTTGCAGTGGTCGTAGTCGTATCCAATCATCTTTTCATCCTTCACCAAAACCGCCGAATCCGGGCAATAAATCCAGCAGAAGAGGCACTGGATGCAGTTCTCCTCTATCCAGCGCGGCTTGAGCGAACGCCACGACCCGGTCTTATATTCATACGCATTGCCCGCCTTCAGAATGGTGCCGGCATGGGGCAGTTCCTTCCAATTCATCTGTTTCATCCTTCGTGTACCTCCTCGTACCCGCGCTTCACTGCGGTCAAGTTTCCGTCTATAATCTTTTGCGCGAACTTCTTGCCGAAGCTGCCCTTCACATCATCGAGCAGCACCTCCATAGTCACGATATTCGTAGCCCTGTTCACCGCGCCGAGCATGCAGGAGTTCGGCATATTCCTGCCGATGGTCTCCGTTGCGATCTTTGACGCATCGACGGTGAAGACCTTCTGGGTCGGCTTGGCCTTCAATTTTGCCCGCACATCCCTGGGGTCTTTGCCAGTGTTAATGACGAATACCGCATCATCCTTCGCTCCCTCGGCCACATTGATCGCGTCCAGTAGCGTGGCGTCCACCACGGCGACCACGCCGGGATTCAGCACCGGGCAGTGCATACGCAGAATTTTCTCGCTGATTCTGTTATACGCGCGAAGCGGCGCGCCGGCGCGTTCCGGGCCGTATTCCGGGAAGGCTTGCACGTTGCGGCCGCCGGATAGACATGCGTCCGCAAGCACTTTGGCCGCTGTCACGGTCCCCTGACCGCCCCGTCCGTGCCATCTTATTTCTATCATTTCTGCCATAGTCTTAACCTCCACAAATATAATCCCAATTTTCAAATTGCAAATAACAAATAATATTCAAATTTAAAGGTCCAAATTTCCAAAACATCTGGGATTTAATTTTTTGGAGTTTGGAGTTTATTTGTTATTTGGTGCTTAGTACTTGGTGCTTGTCCTTAATCTACATCTCACGACGCCCTTCAAGCGCCCGCTGGACCGTGCTCTCATCGGCATACTCTATGTCCCCGCCCACCGGCAGGCCATATGCTATACGGCTGACTGCTATCCCGAGAGGTTTGATTAACTGGGAAAGATACAGGGCCGTGGTCTCACCCTTGACTGTCGGATTCGTTGCAATGATGACTTCCTTTATCCCGCCAGGCTTGAGCCGCTCCATCAGGCCGTCGATCCTGAGGTCATCCGGACCGATGCCGTCGAGCGGAGAGATGGCGCCCATAAGCGCATGATAACAGCCTCGAAAACTTCCCGTCTTTTCAAGAATGAGAATGTTGCTCGGTTCCTCAACCACGCAAATACGCGAACGGTCGCGCTTCTCGTCCCGGCAAATAACGCAGACTTCATCCTCGGTGATGTTATTACAGCGCGTGCAGTACCGCGTGTTGTTCTTAAGGTCCAGGATTGCCTGCGCGATCCCCGCCGCTTCCTCCCGCTGCATACCAAGCACGGCGAAAGCAAGGCGCTCTGCGCTCTTTCTGCCGATACCGGGGAGCTTCATGAAAGCCTCAACCATCCTGCCGAGGGCCTTGCCGGAAACCTCCGCTACCTGCGCACCGGCCTTACCCTGCCGTCTTGCAGGGGAGAGACGAGTCGATTGATCCTGTTCCTTCACCGCCGTAATTCCGTCCTGAGCGCCAGGCTTCAGCTCATAGTTCTTTGCTCTCATAGCCGCAACTAACCCTCAATACGAACCATCAGCTACGCGCTTCGAACTAAAACATCCCCGGCGGAAGTCCCATGCCCGCGGTCAATTTTCCCATCTCGTCCTTCATCAGGTCCTGAGACTTCCGGAGCGCCTCGTTTACCGCGGCCAATACCAGGTCCTGAAGCATTTCAATATCCTTGGGATCAACCACCGAGGGGTCTATTTTGATGGAAAGCACTTCCTGCCGGCCATTCGCAACAACAGTCACCATTCCGCCGCCCGAGGAGGCTTCTACGGACTTGCCTGCGGCCTCTTCCTGCAGCTTCTTGACCCGCTCCTGCATCTGCTGGGCCTGTTTCATGAGGTTGCCGATAATATTTTTTGACATTAATATTAACCTTGTGCGTCAAGAAATTTAAAATAAAACAAAAGGGAGATTATAATAAAATAACTCTGGCGGTTTTGCAACTAAAAATGCGGGGTTTATGAGGATATAAAAAAAATAAATGGTGCTCGGGGATTCAACCTTCGACTTCATTCAGCTCGAAGGATCGTCCTCTTCTACAACCTGGCCACTGAATATTTTGAGCGCATCCTGTACAAGGGGGGGATGCTCATCGGGCTTCTGCTTTTTGGTGACCCTCGGTTTTGATTCCGCAACGGAATTATCCGTTAAAGTTTGGAACTTCACCTGGACCGGACCTCCCAGAACCTCTCCGGCTATCTGCTCAATAAATCCACGGTTTTCCTGTTTCTCTATCTGCTCGATCTGGAAACCGCTGCCGCTCACCCCGATCACCATCTCCGAATTTGAAATCTTCACCAACCTGCTGTGCCCGAGAAATGATGCGAGGCTCGGCTTTTTTGACTTGAGAGCAACCATAATTCGCTCCCAGGCATTATCATGCGCGCCACCCGCGCCTGCGGCCACATTCGGCTGTGAGAAGGGGGCCGTTGTTTTGGAAGAATAACCGACGGGCCGCTCGCCTATATAGTGTCCGGCGGGAACAGCTGGCCTCTGTCCTGTCGCAAGCCGTACTTCGAGTTCCTTCATTTTCCCAAGCACCTCGCCAAGGGGCTTGAGCGGCGTCAGATTGCACGCTTTTATGAGTCCAACCTCGAAGGTAAACCGTTGATGCGGGGACCATCGCATGTCGTCGAGTGTCTTGCACAGACTGTCGAAGAGCATCAGAAGATGCTCCAGCAAGACCCCCGCGGCCTGTTGTTTTATGCTTTCGACGTCGGACGCGGGAAGTTCCAAAATCCTTCCCGGATCGGAGGTGATCTTCATGACCATGAGATTCCTCAGGTGCTCTACGACGCCGGACAGGAATTGACGCATATCCTGCCCCTGCTCCAGCAGGGAATCAACCTGTTTGAGCAATTCCGCAGAGTCCCTGGATAACAGTCCGGCGGTGAAACTCAGAAGTGTTTGCTGGGCAACGGAGCCGAGGGTAACCTGAAGCTCTCCGTCATTGATCTCCATGCCGCTGTAGGATACCGCCTGATCAAGGAGGCTCTGCGAATCCCGCATGCTTCCCTCGGCCGCACGTGCGATCATGGCAAGCCCCTGGTCAGTGATCTTGATTCCTTCGGCTTCGGCAATCACGCGGAGTCTCAGGATAATTTCATGAAGCGGGACCCGCTTGAACCCATACCGCTGACAGCGGGAATGAATGGTCGCAGGGATCTTCTGCGGTTCGGTCGTGGCAAAGATGAAAATAACGCGGGGAGGGGGTTCTTCGAGGGTCTTGAGCAGAGCGTTAAACGCCTCGTTCGTGAGCATATGGACCTCATCGATCACATACACTTTGGACTTGCCGCCCACGGGCGCATACTTGACTGCCTCGCGCAGTTCGCGGATGTGCTCTATGCCCCGGTTTGACGCGCCGTCGATCTCGACGACATCCACCGAGGTGCCGGCGGTAGTCTCGATGCAGGAGTCGCATTTACCGCAGGGATTCGGCGTCGGCCCATGGACGCAGTTGAGGGCCTTCGCGAGAATGCGCGCCGTGGTGGTCTTGCCCACACCGCGGGGACCGGAGAACAGGAAGGCATGGGCCAATCTGTCCGAGGTGATCGCATTCTGGAGGGTCCGCGTGATATGCCCCTGACCGACTACATCTTCAAAGATCTGCGGCCGCCATTTTCTTGCCAGGACCTGGTAGCTCATGGAATCCTCAAGAAGAATATCAACTAGCTCTTGGCTGTTCGCGCCAATAAACCAACTTCCCAAAAAAAGAAAGCTCATGAACCCGGGCACTCCTGCGGCACACCCGGAACCCGCTTACCGCTGCTTCCTTCCGGATCTGACGGGGTTCACGGACCGTGGTTGCGCAGGACCCGGGCTCATGAGCGCATAATACACAGTTCAACGTTCAGGGTTCTCAGTTCAAAGTAAAGCAATTCATAACAGTTCCACGTAACCTTGAACTCTGAACTTTGAATTCAGAACTATTTTTTAAAATGGCGGAGAGGGTGGGGTTCGAACCCACGTTAGGTTTCCCTAAACACGCTTTCCAAGCGTGCGCCTTCAGCCGCTCGGCCACCTCTCCATTGATTACAGTACGAAGTACACAGTACAAAGTTCAGAGTAAAAACCTGACTTCTTTGCCTCATACGTACTATGAACTCTGTACTTTGTACTCAGTACTATCAGTCGTTAACATGGCGGAGAGGCCGGGATTTGAACCCGGGGTGGAGTTACCCCCACAACAGTTTTCGAGACTGCCGCCTTCAACCACTCGGCCACCTCTCCGGTTACTGACAGTTCATAGTTCAGCGTTCTTAGTTCAACGTTGCAACGACTTTTAATACTCTGAACTCTGTACTCTGAACTATTTTATCATTCTCAACTTCTCAAAAAAACCAGAGAGCACCACCTGGCACTCCGCCTCAAGCGCTCCCGGCGTAATTCTGTATACGTGATTAAGCCTGCCATCTCGCACGACATCGTACACAGACCCGAGCGCACCCGCCTTCGAGTCCCGACAGCCGTACACCAGTCTTTCTATCCTCGCAAGCACCATTGCTCCGGCGCACATGAGACACGGCTCCAGCGTGACATAGACTGTTGCATCTGAAAGCCGCCACCTGCTTAAGCTCGCGGACGCCTTTCGAAGAACTATAGACTCAGCGTGTGCCGTGGGATCGTTCCAGGTCTCACGCATGTTGTGGGCTGCGGCAATTACCTGTCCCTCGACAACCAGCACGGCGCCGATCGGGGTTTCGCCGAGAGTCGCGGCCTTCTCGGCCTCGGCCAAAGCGAAGCGCATGAATTTTTCATCGACGTTTGTTGTCATCGCTTCCGCCCGTCAAACGTCAAACCATTCCGATTTCGTCAGAATGAATCCGCACAAAGAATTAAATGGTGCGCCCAAGAGGATTCGAACCTCTGGCCTACGGATTCGTAGTCCGTTGCTCTATCCAGCTGAGCTATGGGCGCAAAACAAAGTGCACAGATACAGGACCGCATCTGTGCACTTCTGAACAGCGGTTTTTCTATTTATCTTTAAGATACGGGAACGACTACTTTGCAACTCCGCCCACAAGCGTGATTGCGATCTTCTCATGCTGGAACGGATGGATCCCCGGATGCATGGAATACAGCCAGCCCTTCCATTCTTCCTTGCCAGGCTCATTGACCGCAACCTGCACCGCGGGATTGTTCGGCTTGTCAGAGGCCGAAGTGATGTCCTTGTCGCCCATCCTGAAATCGGGAACGAATGCCATCACCTTGATCTTGATTTTCGTGTTCGGCACTGCCAGGTCAGAGCCTACCGCAACAGTATATTCCTTCGTGGCCTTCGCCGTCTTATCTTCAATAGCGAGCTTCACAGACTTCCACTTTGACGTTACTTCCTTCGAGACGATGACTGCGCGATCGATTTTAGGCATATCCGGCATACCGGCCGGCGGCATACCGCCCTCCATGCTCGGGTGTCCCGGGGGCAACTGCGGCTTATCCTCTTTCTTTTTGCAGCCTGCCACTGATAATACCAGGCTCAGCGCCACTAATACTACAACCAGTTTCTTCTGCATTGTGTTTCCTCCTTGGTTTGTTATAAAATTACCGGTACGATTTCCCGGTTTTATATTACATCGCTATTGATGACCGCTTCGTGTTACTCTACCCGAACACATGATTCCGAACGCGCCCGGCAAATATTTAATGGCGGAGAGGCCGGGATTCGAACCCGGGGTGGAGTTACCCCCACAACTGCTTAGCAGGCAGCTGCCTTCAGCCGCTCGGCCACCTCTCCGAATTACAACAAGTACAAAGTACACAGTACCAAGTACAGAGTAATATCCAAGACCTTCTCTTTGTACTTTGTACTCTGAACTCTGTACTATTTATTTAATGGCGGAGAGAGAGGGATTCGAACCCCCGGAGCTTTCGCTCAACGGTTTTCAAGACCGCCGCCTTAAACCGCTCGGCCATCTCTCCGTGAACTGCGCATCGGTTTAAACCGGTTGAACCGATCAAACAATTTAAACGGCTCTCGGTGTTATCTTCTCCGCCCCACCCATGTATTTTCGAAGCGCGTCGGGAATTATGATGCTTCCATCGGGCTGTTGGTAATTCTCCAGAATTGCCACCACCGTGCGACCCACGGCAAGACCGGAACCGTTCAGCGTATGCAGGAGTTCGGTCTTCTTCCCGCCCTTTGCCTTATACCTGATATTGCCGCGCCGCGCCTGGAAATCCTCAAAATTGGAACACGAGGAAATCTCCCGGTATTTATTCTGCGCCGGAAGCCAAACCTCGATATCGTATGTCTTCGCAGCGGAAAAACCCATATCCCCGGCACAGAGCGCGATCACGCGGTACGGAAGACCGAGCCGTTTGAGCACCTCCTCGGCGTTTTGGGTGAGCTTCTCGAGCTCGTCATAAGAATCTTCAGGTTTCGAAAACTTTACCAGCTCCACCTTATTGAACTGGTGCTGGCGAATAAGCCCTCTTGTGTCTTTGCCGTACGACCCTGCTTCGCGTCGAAAACACGGCGTGTAAGCGGTGTAACTCACCGGCAGCTTTTCTTCCGGCAAAATTTCGTCCCGGTGAATATTGGTCACAGGAACTTCGGCCGTAGGGATCAGGAAATAGGTTCCGTTTTCCACCTTGAAGAGCTCTTCTTCGAACTTGGGAAGCTGGCCCGTCGCCGTCATACTCGCCCTGTTCACCATGAACGGCGGCAGAACTTCGAGGTAGCCATGCTCCGTGGTGTGAAGGTCGAGCATGAAATTTATTAAAGCGCGCTCTAACTGCGCGGCCATGCCTTTATAAAGAGCGAAACGGGCGCCGGTAATTTTGGCGGCCCGGTCAAAATCAATTATGTCGAGGTATTCCGCCAAGTCCCAGTGGGGCTTGGGCTCGAACGCAAACTTCGGCGGCTCCCCGCCGAGCAACGACCATCGCCTGAGCTCTTTATTGTCGTTCTCGTCTTTCCCATCAGGCACCGAGACATGCGGCAGATTCGGAATATTGAGCAGAATATTTCGCTGCGCTTCTTCAACCTCGCGGGTGCTGTTCTCCAGAACGGCGATCTGATCGCCCTCCGCCCGCATCTCCGCAACCTTGTCCTCTGCAGGTTGTCCGGCCTTCTTGAGCCGACCGATCTCTTCGGACACTTCATTTCGCCTGCGACGGAGAATCTCGATATCCGTCTGCGCGGCGCGGCGTCTGGCGTCGAGCGCAAGAAAATCCGTCAGGTCAATTGTGATGCCGCGCCGCAGCAATGCAACCCTGACCAAATCGGCCTTTTCCCTGACAAACCGCAAATCAAGCATAGAAGGTAACATTCTCCTTGTACGTTGTCAATAACTTTTCTTGAGTATCCTGGCCTCGAGCGCCCTGATCTTAATCTGTATGGCCTCGGGATTCGGATATGCAGGTTCGATTTCTTTATAAAACCTGAGGGCCTCTTTCAGGTTGTCATCCGCCTCGAAACAACCGGCAAGAGCAAAAGTGGCTTTCATTGCCAGCTCACGATCCGTGCTGTTTTCAAGAGTTTTTTGGTAAAACGCCTCTGCTTTTTGCAGCTCGCCCCGCGAAAACGCCGCCGTTCCAAGTCGGAAGAACGCAAGCCTTGACTGCGGTCCGTTCGGAAACTCCGTCACCTGGCGGGTCCAGATATTCCTGGCCTCCTCAATTTTACCGACACGGAAGAGATTGTCGGCAAGGCTATACAGGCCTTTTTCCCGTACCTCGCGGTCGCCGCTCTCAGCGGCTTTCCGGTATTCTGTAATAGCCCGCTCGTAATCATTGTAACCGAGCTCGTAGATCTGGGCAATATAAAGCTCGGAGGCCGGCGCCATATCGCGCTTCGGATATCTTTTTAGAACCAGCTCCAGCGTCCGCAGGGCCTTGTCGGTCTCCCCCAGGTAGAGGAACTGAGTGACCCCCACCCAGTACAAAGCATTATCGGCATAGGGACTGTAAGGATGGTTCTTCGCAAGCGCGGTGTACATCGCTGCCGCTGCCTGGTAGTCTCCGGCATTCCACCGTTTCGTCGCAAGCTCATATTCGTTCCGTGCGGTCTTGTCAAGAAAGTCACATCCTGCCAGGAACATGCCGAGCAGGACTACTATCGCGAACCTTTTCATGATGCGCCGGAACCCTCGCCTGGAGCAGCCTCAGGCGCATTCCTGGTCTGAGCGCCATCTTTCTCCTCTTCACGCTCGACCACCTTTGCAAAACTGACCACTTTATCGCCTTCGGCTGTCTCGAACAGGCGCACGCCCTGTGTGTTCCGCCCCTGAACTGATATGTCCCTTGTCTTCGTGCGCAACACCTTGCCATTGGTCGTGATGAGAAGTATCTCATCGTCCTCCGACACCTGAGCCATGCCGATCACCCTGCCGGTTTTTTCCGTGGTCTTGATGGTGATGATTCCCTTGCCGCCACGGCCCTGGCTCCGATAATCCTCGAGCGTGCTCCGCTTTCCGTAGCCGTTCTCGGTTACAGTCAGTATAGTGGAGTCGTCGCGTACGATCTCCATGGCGACAACTTCGTTGCTCTCGTCGAGCCGGATGCCTATGACGCCCTTGCCCGTACGGCCGATCTCGCGCACATCCGATTCGGAAAAGCGGATCGAAAGCCCCTCCCGGGTGCCGAGAAATACGTCACGCGAGCCGTCGGTAACTTCGGCGGAAATAAGTTCATCGCCCCCTTCAAGGGTAAGCGCGATTATGCCGGACGGCCGCGGATGACTGTACGACTCCAGCTCGGTCTTTTTAATTATGCCTTTCTTGGTCGCCATGAGAATGAAATGGTCCGGCGTAAATTCTCTAATGGGAAGCGCGGCAGTGACACGCTCGTCCTGGCCGATCTGTATAAGATTCACGATGGCCTTTCCCTTGGCCTGGCGGCTGGCTTCGGGGATCTGATGCACCTTAAGCCAGTAAATCCGGCCCTTATTTGTGAAAAAAAGAATATAACTGTGGGCGGTCGCCGTAAAAAGCCTTTCTACAAAATCCTCTTCCTTTGTCTCCATCCCCATCTTGCCCTTGCCGCCGCGACGCTGCGCTCGGTAGGTCGTGAGCGGGTTGCGCTTGATGTAGCCCGCATGCGAGATGGTGATCACCATCTCCTCGTCCTTGATCAGGTCCTCTATGTCGATCTCCGAGGCCTGCGCGACTATCTCAGTTCTCCGCACATCGCCATATTCTGCCTTGATCGCGAGGAGTTCGTCCTTGATGATCTTCATAACGAGCGCATCGGAGGCCAGAATCTCCGAAAGCCGCGCGATCTCCTTGAGGACCTCTTCATACTCCGCGACAATCTTATCGCGCTCAAGTCCAGTCAGCCTCTGGAGCCGCATTTCAAGAATGGCCTGGGCCTGAAGCTCGGAGAGTTTGAATTCGCGCACCAGTCCGATCCTGGCCTCATCGGGGCTTGCCGACCCCTTGATGAGCGCGATTACCGCATCGAGGTTGTCGAGGGCTATTTTTAGGCCGAGAAGAATATGGGCGCGCTCCTCGGCTTTTCTCAGATCAAACTTGGTCCTCCGAACCACGACTTCCCTGCGGTGCTGAATAAAGCTCGACAGAAGTTTCCGGAGATTCAACACCCGGGGCTGATTGTTCACCAGCGCAAGCATTATCACGCCGAACGTCGATTGCATCGCAGTATGCTTGAACAACTGGTTCAGGATCATGGTCGGGATCTCGCCTTTTTTCAGATCAATGGCGATTCGCATGCCCTCGCGGTCCGATTCGTCCCTGATCTCGGAAATACCCGTGATCTTTTTCTCCTGGACAAGCTCGGCGATCCGCTCTAGCAGACGCGCCTTGTTCACCTGGTAGGGAAGTTCGGACACAATGATGCTTTCCCGGTCCCCCTTGCCCTCCTCGATCACTACTCGCGCGCGCATCTGTATGATGCCTCTCCCTGTCATGTAAGCCTGGCGAATTCCCTCATAGCCGTGGATAAACCCCGCGGTCGGAAAATCCGGTCCCTTGATCGCGCTCATCAGCTCGGGGATCGTGACCTCCGGGTTGTCGATCATCATTATGAGCCCGTCAACAACTTCGGACAGATTGTGAGGCGGTATGTTCGTGGCCATGCCCACGGCAATGCCCGCTGAGCCGTTGATCAAAAGGTTGGGTACGCGTGTCGGAAGCACGGACGGTTCAACCGTTGTGTCGTCGAAGTTCGGGACGAAGTCAACGGTCTCCTTGTCTATATCGGCCAGCAGTTCTTCCGCCAGTTTCGTAAGCTTCGCTTCCGTATATCGGTAGGCCGCCGCCGGGTCGCCGTCCACGGAACCGAAGTTGCCCTGACCGTCCACAAGCGGATAGCGCATATTGAAATCCTGCGCCATCCTGACCATGGTATCGTACACCGCGCTGTCGCCGTGGGGATGGTACTTCTTCAGCACCTCACCCACCACACCCGCGCTCTTGGAGTACTTCTTGTTATGAAGGAGCCCTTCGCGGAACATGGCATACAGGATGCGCCTGTGCACGGGCTTCAGACCGTCACGCACATCAGGCAGCGCCCGCCCCACGATCACGCTCATGGAATAATCGAGGTAGGAGGTCTTCATCTCCTGTTCTATGTTGATCTGCGATTTTATTTCTAATGGGTCCATAGTTTAAATACAAATCCTGATTAAGAAATCCCAAACTTTAGATGAGGTCGCCGTCATTCTGAAATTTGAACTTGCTTCGGATTTAGAAATTGGTATTTCGTGCTTGTTCTCTATTATACGTCAAGGTTCCTTACCTCAAGCGCATGCCGTTGAATGAAAGCCCTGCGCGGCTCCACGGCATCGCCCATAAGGATGGTAAAGATTTCGTCCGCCTTTACCGAGTCTTCGATCGTTACCTGGAGAAAGGTCCTTTTTTCAGGGTCCATGGTTGTTTTCCAGAGCTGCTCCGGGTTCATTTCTCCCAGACCTTTATACCTCTGGATCGCAAGCCCTTTTTTGCCGAGCTCAAGCACATAGTGCACGAGCTTGCCGGTGTCATTGAAGCTTTTTTCTTCACCCTTCTCACGAACCCGGTAGGTCGGCCCGCCAAGCCCGAGGAGCGCCGGTGAAAGGCTCTGCAGCTCCCGGAATTCAGGTGTGTTTACGAAGTTCTCGTCCAGAATGATACTCGAGTGCGCTGCGTCGTATTTGGAATCGAACCTGAGCCGCAGGGCCTGGTGTTCATCGTCCGGCTCGATGGCCCATTCGGTCCTGGTCTTGGGATGAAATTTCTTGAGATATTCCTCCACCGAGAGCGCCATCGCCTTGAGCTTGGCCTCTTCCTTGAGATCTGCCTTGGTGAGCGTTTTGTCGAGCAGGAGCGACCGCAGGACCATCACGTCGAGTCTCTTCCTGCGATATTTGTCAAGCGTCCGCTCGAACTGAACGAGTCTTTTTAGCGTCGCGGTCAAACCCTCTCCGGTAAGCCAACGGTCCTGCTCCGGAGCGAAAAGCTCGATATCCTCCGCCGCCAGGTCGAGCAGAAAGTCCTCCATGCGCGAATCGTCCTTGATGTAGCGTTCGGTCTTGCCCCGCTTTACCTTGAACAGCGGCGGCTGCGCGATGTACAGATAGCCGCGTTCAATGATCTGCGGCATCTGACGGTAGAAGAACGTAAGCAGCAAAGTGCGAATATGGGCGCCGTCCACGTCAGCATCGGTCATGATCACGATCCGGTGATAACGGAGCTTGGCGATGTTGAACTCTTCCGAACCAATGCCCGCGCCAAGGGCCGTGATGAGCACCCGGATTTCGTCGCTTGACAGCATTTTGTCGAAACGCGCTTTTTCAACGTTCAGAATCTTGCCCTTGAGCGGTAGAATGGCTTGGTTCTTCCGGTCCCTGCCCTGCTTGGCCGAACCGCCGGCAGAGTCTCCCTCAACAATGAAGAGCTCCGAAAGCGCCGGATCTTTTTCCTGGCAATCCGCCAGCTTGCCCGGGAGGGAAGTAGAGTCAAGAACGCCTTTCCGACGCGTGAGCTCACGGGCTTTTCTTGCGGCTTCTCTGGCGCGCGCTGCGTTCAAGCCCTTTTCAGCGACCTTGCGCGCGACAAGCGGGTTCTCTTCGAGATAGGAGCCGAGGGACTCATTCACCATGGCCTCAACGATGCCCTTGACTTCACTGTTGCCGAGTTTTGTCTTCGTCTGGCCCTCGAACTGCGGGTTCGGCAACCGTACGCTCACGACGGCCGTCAGTCCCTCGCGCACATCTTCACCCGAGAGCGCCTCATCACCGTTCTTCAGAAGCCCGCTTGCAACCGCATATCCGTTCACCGTACGCGTGAGCGCAGCCTTGAACCCCACCAGGTGCGTGCCGCCCTCCTGGGTGTTGATGTTGTTCGCGAAAGCGAAGACCTGCTCCACATAACTGTCGTTGTACTGGAGCGCGATCTCGACAAAGATGCCGTCACGCTCCTTCCCGAGGTAAATAGGCGCGGGATGCAGCGGTGTCTTGTTCTTGTTTAAATACTCGATAAACGAGACAATGCCGCCTTCATAGAAAAAGGCCTGCTTCTTGCCGGAGCGCTCATCCTGAATAGAAATCTTCAAACCCCTGTTCAGGAAAGCGAGCTCGCGCAATCGCTGCGAGAGAACATCGTAACTGTATTCACGGTCTTCAAAAATCTGGAAATCCGGCTTGAAGGTGACCTTGGTGCCCGTTGTTGTCGTGGTGCCCGTTTCCGCGAGCGGGGCCTGCGGGTCGCCGCGCTCATAACGCTGCTGGTACACTTTCGCGTTCTGCTTGATCTCAAGCTCGAGCCACTCGGAGAGCGCATTCACCACGGACACGCCCACGCCGTGGAGACCGCCCGAGACTTTGTACACATCGCTGTCGAACTTGCCGCCCGCATGAAGCACGGTGAGCGCGACTTCCGCCGCAGAGCGTTTTTGAACACTATGCATTTGCGTGGGGATTCCGCGGCCGTCATCTATCACCGTGACGCTGTTATCAATATGAATAATGACATCGATGCTTTTACAGAAGCCGGCCATGGCCTCATCCACGCTGTTGTCCACGATCTCGTAAACAAGGTGGTGCAGCCCCACGCTGCCGGTGCTGCCGATGTACATGGCCGGCCGCTTGCGTACCGCCTCAAGGCCCTCAAGCACCTTTATGCTGTCTGCAGTATACTCCATCCGCTCCTCGCAAAAAAAGGGATTTTACCGCACCTTGCGGAGCAATCCCTCAAACAAAATCAAATGACAAAAATCCAAATCTCAAATAAGCTCAATTTCCAAAGCGTAAAATCCGGGCGAGACTGTTCTTTGGTTATTGGTCCTTTGTAATGTATTTGTGATTTGATCAAATGAGACTTTGACGCCTTCCTCTACACTCTCATGGGCATCACAACGCATTTATAACCATCGTCGCCTTCTTCCATGATCAGGCACGGACTCAGGGCGTCATTCAGTTCCAATGAAATCTTCTCGTGGTCCATGGCCATTAATGCATCCATGAGATATCGCGAATTGAAGCCTATGGCCATCGCATCGCCTTTATAATCAACAACAAGGTCTTCACTGGCCTCGCCCACTTCCGGATTATTGGTTGAAAGAATGATCCGGTCTTTTTCGAGCTGCATCTTTACGGCATTCGTCTTTTCCTTGGACAGAATCGACACGCGCTTCACCGCATGAGTAAACATATCTTTGGAAACCATGATCTTCTTTGTGTTCTGTGTGGGTACTACCTGCATATAGTTGGGATAATTGCCGTCGATAAGCTTGGACACCATAACCAGGCCATCCCGCTTGAACAGGGCATGGTTCTTGCTGAAACCCAGCTGGAGTTCTTTGCCGCTCGCATCTTCTTCGAGAAGTCTCCGGAGTTCCATCATCGCCTTCTTCGGGATGATCATGCTCTCTTCCTTGTGTTGAGCGTCCACCGTACGGTCGATCATGGACAACCGATGTCCGTCGGTGCCGACCATGCGGATATTGAGGCCGCCTTTAGCCGGCGTCATGTGCACATACAGCCCGTTCAGGACATACCGTGCATCGTTTTCGCCAACTGCATAGAGGGTTTTTTTGATCATTTCCCGAAGGGTCTCGCCCTCAATGGCGATCATGCCCTCTTCCGCAACATCCGGAAGCGCCGGATACTCGTCCTTCGGGAGCCCGACCAGCTTAAAGTGCGCCTTGCCGGATATGATCTTTACCCAGTTGCCGTCCTCAACCGTAATCTGTATCTCATCCGAGGGAAGTTCGCGGACGATCTCAAACATCTTCTTTGCGGAAACGGTAACGGCGCCGGGCTTTTCCACCTCGGCAGAATATCGGCCGCGAAGTCCGATCTCGAGGTCCGTGGCGATAATCTCCACCCCTCCTTTGTCTGCGGAAAGAAGGATGTTCGAGAGGATCGGCATGGTGTTCTTCTTTTCCACAACACCCTGGATCCGCTGCAAGCCCTTCAGGATTTCCTCTTTATTAATTTTCAGCTTCATCTAAGGAGGCCTCCCGTACCGAGTCGAATAATATCAGAATCTCTACTAAATAGCAACACAATTATCCTGTGTTTTGTTTCTTTATTTCAAGACTTTAGCAGTTTTATGAGGGTCTCTATTCGGGCCCGCACCGCAGGGTCTTTTTCCTTTTTTTCTTCAATGACCTTTATGGAATGGATCACGGTGCTGTGGTCCTTGCCTCCGAAAAAATTACCGATTTCCGGCAGCGACGTGCCCGCCAGACTGCGGCAGAGATACATGGCCACCTGTCTCGGAAAAACCACTGTTTTGGTGCGCCGCTTGGATTTCAAGTCCGCGATTTTTATACCGAACGATTCAGCCACCATCTTCTGAACAAGTTCGTTCGTTATGATTTTGTCCCTGCTGTCAAGAAGATGCTTGAGTTCGTTCCGGGCGAGCTCCTGGGTGATCTCGGTGTTCGTGAGGGACGAGACTGCCCCCAGTTTTACGAGTCCGCCTTCGAGCTCCCGGATATTGTTTTTCATCATCGAAGCGAGAAATTCCGCGACATCGTCGGGCAACCGTATGCCCCAGAACTCCGCTTTTTTCTTGAGAATCGCGATCCTTGTCTCCAGGTCCGGCGGCTGAATGTCCGCGATCAGTCCGGATTCGAACCGTGATCGCAGCCTGTCCTCTATATCCGGTATTTCCTTGGGCTGACGATCGCTCGTTAACACAATCTGTTTCTGGGCTTCATAGAGCGTGTTAAACGTATGAAAAAACTCCTCCTGAGTTCTTTCCTTTCCGGCAATAAACTGAATATCATCGATAAGAAGCATGTCCATATTCCGATACTTCTGCCGGAACTCTTCCATACGCTGATGGCTCATTTTATTGATAAGCTCGTTCGTGAACTGTTCGGACGACAGGTAGGCGACTTTCATACGGGGAGACTTGCTCTGAACGTGATGGCCGATAGCGTGCAAAAGATGGGTCTTGCCCAATCCGACGCCGCTATAAATAAAGAGCGGGTTATACGATCTACCCGGCGCATCAGCAACCGCCTTCGCCGCCGCATGTGAGAATTGATTGCTCGGACCGACGACAAAGGTGCTGAAAATATATTTTTTTTCCAGCTGGCCGCCGACCTTTTCTTCCTTACCCTCTTTCTTTTCCTCTTTTACCTGGCGAACGGTTTTTTTCGCCAGCTGGGGAGGCACAAAGAAATCGATCTCCATGTCCGATCGCTTGGTGACTTCCTTGATAACGTCGGAAAGGATCTCCCAATAGCGGTCCCTGATCATATCCCGGTGAAATTTACTCGGCACCTCGATCAACAGCCTGTTACCATCAAAAGAATGGAGTTTGGACTGACTAAACCAGGTGTCATAACCCTGCTTAGACATTCGGTTTTCTATGAGCAATAATATTTCTTCCCAAACTCTTTCCTGATCCATAGATACCCCAAAAAAGCCAAAAAAAACAACATCGGTTACAAACATGCTTATCCACAGGTGTGCATAAGCGGTTTTTTATTGATTTTTCCGTTTGTTATGCGTTGGTAAGGAGGCTTACAGTCCGCTTTTTTCTGCCTCATTTTTGCTGTTATTTCTATGCTGACAGCAAACCAAAAGAAGCATATAATTTGCACTATGAACTGCTGGTGCACACGCGGCGTTCGACGAGAAATGACTATACCAGAACAAGGCTTTTCTGGCAAGGTCTTTTTAAACGCAGTCCTTTCCCGCTTATCAACGCCCAGGCTATAAACGGAACCAAATATCTTCCCAGCGGGTGTTCATCAGTTATATTGACTGAAGTTAATTTGCTCTTGTGAGAAAACATAATATAATCGCGTCGATAAATCTGTGGGGAAAAAGACAAATAAAATCTTCAAAAATTGCTTGACATTGCAACTATTCACGCGGTATTATAAAACACTTGTTTCAGACGCCGTTTTGCTAATTATTTAAGGAGGTGACAGAGAATGTCAGCAGATATTAAGTTTGATCAGATGCTTGATGCAAAGGGAATGAGCTGCCCGCTACCGATCCTGAAAACCAAGAAGGCCGTCGAGGCGCTCACTAAGGACCAGGTCCTGAAGGTTGAGACAACGGATGCCGGTTCAAAGAACGATATGGCGTCCTGGGCAAAAAGAACGGGCAACGAAATCCTTAAAGTTGAAGAAGGTTCCGGGACTTTCACCTTCTATATCAAGAAAACCGCATAATCAAAATAAGGATTAATTTAAGGAGAGCAACACACATGGCAAATAAAAAAATGACTATCATTGCGTCCAAAGGTTCACTGGACATGGCATATCCTCCCCTGATCCTTGCCACTACTGCAGCAGCCATGGACATGGACGTTACCATATTTTTCACCTTTTACGGACTTGAGATGATCAAAAGGGGCAACGCCGACAAACTTAAAGTATCACCTCTTGGCAATCCGGCCATGCCCATGCCCGTTCCGATCCCGACCCTCGTAGCAGCTCTACCCGGCATGGAAACCGTTGCAACGATGATGATGAAATCAATGTTCAAAAAGCACGGCGTGGCGACCATTGGCCAGCTGCTTGAGCTTGCAAAAGAAGCCGGCGTGAAGCTCATTGCCTGCCAAATGACCATGGACGTCATGGGCTATAAACAGTCCGACATCATCGACGGAGTGGAGTTTGGCGGTGCGGCGACGTGGATGGATATTGCGGCGGAATCGCAGGTTAATCTGTTTATCTAAGCCGCCTGTCAAAACATCGTGTTTATCAACCGGTCTCCTTCAGACCGGTTTTTCTTTTTTTCCGCCTATGGACTTTTTCTCCTGTTTATGATAAAACAACTTTTATGCGAATTCCCGATAATTTGAAGTACGATGAAAAAGGCCTTTTGCCGGCGGTTATTCAAGACTGGAAAACCAGCGAGATTTTAATGGTCGCCTATATGAATGCCGAATCCCTGCGGAGAACTGTCGATACCGGACTCACCTGGTTTTGGAGCCGTTCGCGCCAGAAGTTCTGGCAGAAGGGCGAAACCTCGGGCCACGTCCAGCGAGTCAAGGACATACTTTATGATTGCGATCAGGATGCACTTCTTATCAAGGTCGAGCAGACCGGTCCGGCCTGTCACACGGGAGAGCGTTCCTGTTTTTTTCGGAGTTTCTTGATAAACACCGGGGGAAACCAAAAATGAGTCTGACACAGAACTGCTTATTCTGCAAGATCATCGAAAAAAAAATCCCGGCCAGAATTGTCCATGAAGACGAATATTCACTTGCCTTTGAGGACCTGAATCCTCAAGCACCCGTCCATACGCTTATTGTACCGAAAAAACATATTCCCGACATTCACAACATTACCATAACGGACCGGGAACTTATAGGTCATCTGTTCTTTGTTGCCAAAACCATCGCTTCCCAAAAAGGACTTGATGCGGACGGTTACCGGATGGTGATCAATAACGGCGAAAAGGCAGGACAGACGGTTTTTCATCTCCATCTTCACCTGTTATCCGGCCGTGCGTTCCACTGGCCTCCCGGTTAAAAAAGAAATGAACAGCTCTCTGTGGATTGACTTCTGATAATCTGTGGACAATTTCCCCACCGCAATTATCAACACGGTCGTCTCCCGTCGCCCACATCATAGACAACCGTTTTTCCCTTCTGTATTTACATTGTTTCTCATGGTGTTTTCTTTCTTTCTCACATATCAACATAGCCTATTACTACTACTGCTATTTTATTTAATATATAATAATAGTACCTAATACGATCACTACGCTGTTGGTTCCCCTTACGTTTTTTAGGTCATCATTTTCTTTTCCTCCTTGACACTCATCACCATTAATGATATTTTTTCTCAATGCTTGTTTATCTTGATGGTCATTTTGTTTCCAAAGAGAAAGCGCTGGTCTCGGTTTTCGACCATGGTTTTCTTTATGGAGACGGCATCTACGAAACCATGCGCGCGTACGGAGGAGAATTCTTTCTTCTCAAGAAGCACCTTGCCCGCCTGAAGCGCTCTGCCAAAGCTATTCAACTCAAACTTCCTCTGCCGCTTGATGCGATCGGAAACGCCCTGAATGAATCTCTCAGCGTCAATAAGCTCCGGGAGGCCTACGTACGACTCCAAATTTCACGCGGTCCAGGGGAAATCGGTCTTGACCCGGCCCTTTGCATAGCCCCGACCATGGTGATCGTCACCAGGCCCTTTCACGATTATCCCTCTGAATATTTTGAAACCGGCGTTTCCATTACCATTGTTAAAACCCGGAGAAATCATCCTCTTGCGCTTGATCCGGCTATCAAGGGAACAAATTTTATGAACAATATTTTAGCCAAGATAGAAGCAGTCAAGGCCTGCGCATATGAGGGGATCATGCTTAACCGGGAAGGTTATGTAGCGGAAGGTACCATAAGCAATATCTTTCTTGTAAAAAAGGGAGTTTTATACACCCCTCATATTCGCACGGGTATTCTTGAAGGCGTGACGCGCGACCTCACGCTGCGACTTGCGAAAAAAATGAGGGTCCCGACCAAAGAGACCTTGATCCGACCGAAGGAAATCCCGGCTGCCGATGAATGCTTCCTAACCAATTCAACCATGGAAATCATGCCGGTCACGAGGGTGGATAAGACGAGGATTGGCGACGGCAATCCGGGCCCGATTACCGCAGTTCTCAGGCAAGCGTATAAAAAAGAGGTTGAGCGATGTTTGAAGACGCAAGCCAGTTAGCGCAGGTTATTGACCACACCCTCGTGCGGCCGGATGCCACGCTCGATGATGTTGCCGCTGCCTGCGCGCAGGCGAAACAATATGGGTTCGCGGCTCTTATCGTGAACAGTTGCCACGTTGTGCGCGCAAAGGCCGCCCTTGCGGGCACACCCGTAAAACTCGGAACAGTCGTGGGGTTCCCCCATGGTGCATGCACTACAACGGTCAAGATCGTTGAAGCCATGGAGGCCATGAAGAACGGAGTCGATGAGATCGATATCGTGCTGAACATCGGGCTGGTGAAGTCCGGGCGTTATGATCTTATGGAAATAGATATTAAGAACGTGATTACAATGACTAAACCACTTGTGCACAAAATCATCCTCGAAACCGGATACCTGAGCGACGAGGAGATCGCGAATGCGTGCAGGATCGTTGTGCATGCGGGCGCGGAATTCATCAAGACCTCCACCGGCTACGGACCCCGGGGAGTGACGGTGGAGGATGTGCTGCTGATTCGCCAGGTTGTAGGCGCCATGTGCCGCGTAAAGGCCTCCGGAGGGATCAAGGATCTTGCTACTGTTGCTGCATTGATCAATGCGGGTGCGGAGCGCATAGGCACAAGTTCCGGCGATGCGATCATGAAGGAATATCTTGCGGAAAATTAAATTAACCGGCTTACGAGATGTTGCCCGGATTATGACTCACAACGAATTCCCATCCGCGACTCAAGTCTGATATTTCTTCCACACGTATATAATATTTACAGATCAGAAGAAAAATGGTATAAAACCAGCCTATGAAAAAAATCGCGAATTTTTTGTTTGAGGCGGGAATGCTTAAGCGAACGCCGCGGAGCGGATTCCAGTTTCTGGGCTCCGGCGCGGAGTCCGTGGCCGAACATATTTTCCGCACCACCTATATCGGCTATGCGCTTGGAAGGCTGACAAAGAACACGAATGTGGACCGGTTGATTAAAATGTGCCTGTTCCACGATCTGCCGGAGGCGCGCACCGGCGACCTTAACTATGTTAATAAAAAATACGTTGAAGCAAACGAGAAAAAGGCGGCGGAGGATCTTGCACAGACCCTGCCCTTCGGCGATGAGCTCCGGGAGTTGATCCTTGAGTTCATCGAAGGAAAAACAGAGGAAGCTCTTCTGGCGAGAGACGCCGACCAGCTTGAGTTTATCCTCGCGCTCAAGGAATACAAGGACCTGGGTAACAAGTATGCGGACGAGTGGCTGGAATTCTCTCTCAAGCGGCTTCAGACAGACGCGGCCCGCGAGCTGGCGGGGACCATACTTGAAACAGATTCATCGCTGTGGTGGTTCAGCGATAAAAGCGACTGGTGGGTGAGCGGCGGCAAGCGCTGAGATGTTCCGATAGACCTCTTGCGGTATCATGGCGCCGGAAACGTTCGCGCGGTAGATGCGGCAACCCTGTTTTTCATAGTGCTCGACAAGCGGCGCAGTCCTTTCCCGGAAGAGCAGCAACTTTTTTTCTACCAGACCGACCTCGTCATCAATACGCCCTGTTCTGTCCCCCCCGACATTGCCCTGAATGCGGCACACAACGTCATCTGTTGTACAGTCAAGAACAATGAGCGCCAGAATGTTTGCTATAGCAGCGATGTCCTGCGCCTGCCCTGCATGCCGGGGGATGCCGTTCAGCACAAGAAGATCGTGACTTGAGAAACCGACGCGCTTCAGGAACAGGGAAACGATCTTTCGCGCAAGAGAGAAGTGCTCGTTCTCGAGCAGCATTCCTTGCTCAAGAACACCGTGGATGAATTTGAACTCTTCCTTCGAGTATTCAGCGGACTGCTTTTCGAGGGAAACAACGCGCCGCAATTCCGAGCCGAAATCGAGATGATGGCAAGGACGTCCGAAGAGGCCGTTTATTGCGATCGCATCACCGAGCGGGCTTTTTCCGGCACCGGTCGGGCCGAGAAGCAGGACGGCGTTAACGGGGTATGTATACGAAAGGTTCATGCAGGTCTCTTCCTTTCCATGACTCGCACAATACCAGAAAATCGCATGTCTGTCAAAAGCGCGGTTTTTTGCTTGACTTCCTCGGGTTTTCGCTTATAATACCCCCCTGTTCATAACCAAACCAGAAGGAGCAATACGATGTCGGAAACAACAGCGCAAAAAAGCAACCTCAAACAGAAAAGATCGCAGGGTTTCATGAAGAGAATGAGCACCGCCACTGGCAGGAATGTCATCAACCGTCGCCGCGCCAAGGGAAGAAAACGTCTCGCGGTCTGACGCTTCCAGCGGGATGTTACTGAATGCCGTACGCATACCGGAAAAGCGAACGCTTACGAAAAAATAACGATTTTATCGCGACCATGAAGGGAAAAAGACTGTCAGTTGACGGTCTTTCTCTTTTTTATACCGGGAATGAGCTCGGGGATTTCCGGGTAGGCGTCGCGGTCAGCAAGAAGCTTGCAAACGCAGTCAAGAGAAACAGGTTAAAGAGACAGCTTCGCGCCTGCATCGCCAGGACTCTCCAGGGTCACACCGCGGGCTATGATCTGGTCTTTATGGCCCGCCAGGGATTGTCGGGCTCGGATTTTTCCCGGATTTTAAAAGCCGTTGAAACCGTACTTTCCCGAAGCACCCTTCGTATCCGCAAGACAGAAGGCGCCATGCCGTGAAACATTTTTTTATTTCCATCATACGCCTGTATCGGCGTTTTATCTCGCCATTGTTGCCGCCGGCCTGCCGGTTCACACCGACGTGCTCCGAGTATGCGTTAGAAGCTTATGAAAAAAAGAATGTATTGCGGGCTACCTGGATGACGGCTGCGCGCATTGCGAAGTGTCATCCGTTTCATCCCGGCGGTTATGATCCGGTAAACCCCGCAGGAGAACAAAACGCCCGGGAAAACAGCGATGCCGTCGAGGCTTCAATGACTCCATCCTGCCGCAAAATGCACGGCAAATCGTGACGTATATTTTTTCTCACGGGGAAAAGTAATTTCGGAGGACCCATGGAAACACGAAGATTCGTTCTGGCCCTTTCATTGTCGCTGCTGGTATTTCTGCTCTATGTCCGTTTTTTTGCGCCCAAGCCTCCCCAAAAGCCCGCGCTCCCGGAAGCGGCGCAGCAGCAACGGGCCGCGGCGCTCAAGACTGATATACCGCGGCAGCCGGTGCGGCAGCCGGTGGTCGTGAATATCCCCCAGGCGGCAAAGGGCAAGGATATTATTATTGAAACGGACCTGGTACGTGCGGTTCTGAACACAGAGGGCGGGGCCATCAAGAGCTGGGAGCTCAAGGGATACCGTGAGGCCGACAAAACCGAGGTGGGCCTGGGCGTCCTCTGGAAAAGAATATCCGGCGTAAAGATGGAAGAGAAGCCGAAGAAAGCGCTGGGGAACGTGCAGCTTTGCGCAGCGCCGGAAGGCGTCGACCGTAACGACGTGGTTCCCGCGTTCACCATACTACCGCTGGACAAGAGTCTGGACAAACTCGCGAATGTTGTGTACAGCGCGGACCGGGAGAGTTTGCGCCTGAGCAAGGACAACCCGTCCCAGACAGTGGTTCTCTCCTATTCGGGACCGGCCGGCATCAAGCTCGAGAAACGTCTCACTTTTTATAATAACGACTACAAGGTGGATGTAGCGATCAACACCGCGGGGCTCGACGGATACAACCTGTCGCTCGGCACCGACTTCGGGATTTCCGACAAGGTGAGCAAGGACGCGAGCGGCCGGGTCGGCATGGTGGCGCTTCTGGACGGAAAAACCATCACGGAAAAACTCGAGAGCATCAAGGGTGACGCTCAGCATGGCGGCGCCATAGAATGGTTCGGCCAGGGAGACAAATATTTTACCGCCACACTCGTGTACGGTGGCCAGGGGATTATTGCCAGCAAAAGGACAACGGCGCCGAAAGAGGTCGGAGACCTGCTGAATACCGCGCTCCTGGTGAAGGAGAAGCCGGAGACAAGAAATTTCACGCTGTATGCGGGCCCCAAGAGCTATACGGCCCTGCAGGCACAGGGACACGGCCTGGAGCAAATGGTTGATTATGGATGGTTCGGCGTTCTGGCAAAGCCGATGTTCTGGCTTCTGAAGCAGTTCTACAAAATAGCAAACAACTACGGCATCGCCATCATCCTTTTGACGATCGTCGTCAGGATCCTTCTTTTCTACCCGTCGCTCAAGAGCGCCATGGCCATGGAGGAAATGAAGAACCTCCAGCCGCAAATGACCGCGCTTCGGGAAAAGTATAAAAAAGACCCAGCCCGGATGAACCAGGAGATCATGAAGCTCTACAAGGACCACAAGGTCAATCCGCTGGGCGGGTGTCTGCCGATGCTCCTGCAGCTGCCTTTTTTTGTCGCGCTTTACAACGTGCTTTCCGTATCCATCGAGCTTCGCCAGGCTTCCTTTATTCCATTCTGGATCAAGGACCTGTCCGTCTATGACCCGTTCTATATTCTTCCGGTGCTCATGGGCGTCAGCATGATATTCACGATGAAGATGACCTCGACCCAGGCTGACCCATCCCAGGCCAAGATCATGATGTTCATGAATATCGCATTTATCTTCCTGTTTGCGTGGCTTCCGGCAGGCCTGCTTCTCTATATTACGCTCAGCAACGTTCTTTCTATTGTGCAGCAGCTTTATGTGAGGAAGATCATAGCCGCGGCTAAATAGCAATCGGGAACAACACGGGCACGTTTTTAAAAACCCCTCCATACATAGGAGGGGTTTTTTATTAATAGTCTCATAAGACCGTCGGGGATAAACCCCGACGCTACAGAACAATACGTAGCGCCCTCGTTTATCGGGGGCGGTGAGCAGGCGCACTATTTTGATTCCATTATGAGACTGTTTATAAAATGAATTCGAATCCCCGTGGTGTTATTTGAGCGCCTTGATCACCACGAAGGAACCCTCGCCGTGACCCTCGCGTATCGGATCGGGCGCTAGCATTTCCGACACCGGCCCAAAGAGCGTCTGTCGAAAATCGAAGTCCCTGAATCCGGCTCGGGCGAGATGTGAGAGAAGATCCGGGACAGCGTAAAAGGTGGCATCCTTATAGAACACGCTCTGATCCTTCCGCAGTTCATACGATCTTCCGATGAGGCTTTTCTTATCAATGAACGCGACGAGAAACGAACCGCCCGGTTTCAGCACCCGGAAGGCTTCGTAAAAGGCCGTGTCAATATCATCCAGAAAACAGACGGTGGTTACCATAAGGGCGGCCTCGAACTCGGCGCCGGCAAAGGGAAGCGCTTCAGCCACGCCGCGGACAACGGTGATACCCCGCTCCCGGGCGCGGTCGCGCATTGCGCGCGACGGATCGACACCGTATTTGATGCCCAGGGGCGCGGCAAAAAGCCCGCTTCCCACGCCGACCTCGAGAGCCTTTCCCTTCGGCAGCAAGGCGCGGATGGCCAGAAGCTCGGACTGATAGGCCAGCGGGTTTTTTTCAAACCACGTCTCGTAGCGGTCGGCATGGTCTTCGAAGGCGGATACTCCGGACATGGTTGTTATACCGTTTTTTGAACCAGGGTCTTCACTTCAAACTTCGGCGGGTTCAGGATGGTTTTTTTCACGGCGCACTGGTCCGCGACCTTCACCAGGGCCTTGTGATATTTTTCCGGGAAGTCGGGCGGGACGTTGATTTCGAGGACGATTTTGTCAAGGACCGATTTGCCCTCGGCAGTGGTCACGTACAGGACGCGCTGGGTAAGAGAAACGCCTGCTGTCGGTATGCCGCGCTCCTGGCAGAAGCTGAGAACATAGATGCCGGCGCAGGTCCCGATCGATGCAAGGAAAAGCGCGAACGGCGTGGGCGCGCTTTCCTGCCCGCCGTGTAATTTTGACTGGTCCGTCGCAATGACCATGCCGTTCATGTCCGCGTTGACTTTTTTGCCGCCCGGAAACGAAATGGTTATTTCCATGGATAAACTCCTTCCGGTTTCAGAACGTGTTAAAGGACATTGACAAGCTCGAGCTCGAACGTCAGGCTTTTTCCGGCCAGGGGATGGTTGGCATCAAGCGTCAAAGCGGTTTCCGTAATGCCTGTCACGGTGAAGAGAATTGTCTGGTCGTCCATCTGGGTCAGCTCCAAACGCTGGCCGATTGAAGGATTGAGGCCGGGAGGAAGCTGGCTCCGGTCCATGGTGATGACCATGTCAGCGCGGTGCGGGCCATAGGCCAGATCAACGGGCAGGACCGCAGTCTTGGATTCACCTGAGTTCATGCCGATAACGGCCTGTTCGAAGCCAGCGATTACCTGGCCGTTGCCGAGAATGAATTGCAAGGGATGGCGGTCCCGGGAAGTATCGAAAACCGTGCCGTCCTGCAGCTTGCCGGTGTAATGGACCTGGACCGTGTCGCCGTGTTTTGCCTGTGACATAAAGTTCTCCTTCGGGAAGTGATGTGATAAAAAAGAATGCGCCGCGCTCCGTACGCGGGAAGAATCGCGTATCGGTTTGCAGCAGCCGGAGCGGCGCACTGATGGTCGTCAATGTAACTCTTCCTTCCGGCAACTTCAAGAGTTTATTTTCTCAAGGTTATTATGGAAGCCGGCTTGACAAGAGCCGGACCTTCATATATTGTTGAAGCGCCGAGGAGGGGACTATGGACAATCCTTTTGTGATAGTTTATTCTTATAAATTCAAGGGCAACGTAACAAAGACCTTCAATATCCAGCTTGAACGCGGGACGCTTCGCTATCTTCCCGGGAAGCAGCAGAGTCCGCCGCTGTGGTCGCTGCTCAATCACAAGAAGTGCGCCAACTGTCCCCTGACCGACCTTAAACACCTTTATTGCCCCGTGGCGTTGAACTTTGCCGACATCGCGGAACACTTCAAGGACATGGTTTCACATGAACAGGTCGTCGTGACGGTGACGACGGAAGAGAGGACCTACTCCAAAGAAACGACCATTCAGCAGGGCCTCAGCCCGCTCATCGGCATTATCATGACAACGAGCGGCTGCCCTGTCATGGATCATTTGAAGCCGATGGTGCGGTTTCATCTGCCCTTTGCTTCCCTGGACGAGACGATCTTCAGAATGGTATCGATGCACCTCCTGGTGCAGTATTACCGGAGCCAGGACGGGAAAGAGGCGGAGTGGAAGCTTGACGGTTTGACGCGGGTCTACGCCGAGGTCAGCATCGTGAACAGAGATTTTGCGAACAGGCTGCGCGATGCAGCGAAAAAAGACGCGAATATAAATGCTCTGGTGAACCTTGATTGCTTCGCGGCCATGCTGCCGCTGGTGGCCGAAGACACGCTCAAACAGCTTCGGCAATACTTTTCGGCATACTTGGATTAATGCAAAATCAGTTAGATTTGTCACTGCTTGCTCTAGCCAGTCATTCCCGAGGACGTAATCGGGAATATGGTGTTCCGAAAAACCGTAAAATCATATCCCCGATAGAACCTTTCGGGGATGACCTGTTGGGTGGCGCTGAGTGCCGATTTGAGGGTAGGTGAATAGTTACAAAGTCGTATTTTACCGCGGAGCCGCAGAGGGCGCGGAAAAAACCCGTTAATCTTTCAAGTCTTTTTCTCTGTGTCTCCGCGTTTCGCCAGCAAGGAGGCCCCAGCAATACACGAGGACCCGGACCAGATGCTTAATAACCTGATTATATTTATATTCTGCACACTCCTCTTCGCCTGCGGAGGCGGCCACCGGACAGGCGCGCAAAAGACGCCGGAGAACGGCCAGCTCAAAGGTTCGCAAAAGCCCTATACTGTGCTTGGCCGGCGCTATGAGCCGCTCCGGAGCGCAGCGGGTTTTTCTCAATCCGGAATTGCCAGCTGGTATGGGAAGGATTTTCACGGAAAGAAAACGAGCAACGGAGAAACGTACGATATGCACGCCATGACCGCGGCCCATAAAACCCTTCCGCTCGGTGTTTATGTGAAGGTCTATAACAGATCGAATGGTAAAGAGATCACTGTGCGTGTTAATGACCGCGGCCCTTTTGTCAAGGGACGGATCATCGATCTTTCCAATGCCGCGGCGAAAAAAATCGGCATGGATACCATCGGGACCGCCCCGGTGAGGATCGAGGCGCTGGGGTACAAATCCGGCGGCGGCTACAGCGGAGGTGAAAACTATGACAAGGGTTCTTACACAATCCAGGTCGGGGCTTTTACCGTTGAAGAGAACGCACAGCGGCTTTCCGCTGAAATGAACAAGCGATATGGTTTTGGCGATGTGCGAAAGGGCGTGGTGGACGGCAAGACGTATTATCGGGTATATGCCGGTAAATATTCTTCGTTAAAGCAGGCGGACGCCGCGGAGAGAGACGCGGAGAAAGACGGTCATCCGGGCAGTTTCGTGGTGTCGCTGGACTGAAGCGACGGGCTTTTTACCCCCAGAGGTTCGTGCAAATCGATTTATCAGGAATCACTCAAGCTGAGGTGAAAGAAGTAGCGGGTGAATCAGCATGAAGGCACCTCGCATACTCTATGAGGTCCTGTGGGTTCTTATGTTTGATTAGTGGAGCCGGAGAGAGAATTTCAATTGCCTGTCCTGCCGGAATCCTTCACGAGTAGATAGACGCTTCCGAAATCATTCCAGATGTCATAAACAGCCGTTGAAGATACTCCACCTGCTTCTTCATACCCCCCCATGACGCTATGATGCGTTTATTTCAGGCCCTTGCGGCATCTTGCTGCATTCCGAAAAGATGCGGGCCCGGCAGAAACGGCACCGCTCCGGATCCAGACGGTGGAGAACAATTCTTTTCATCGCCTGGGTCTTGGACAGGAAGATGTTCTCCTCCCCGATCCGGTCCAGGTAGCCGCCGCGCCCCAGGACGTCCAGTATTTCGCTCTTCATCGAGCAGAAATAAAGCTTTCTCCCGTTCATGTGCAGGCGATGGGCCTCATTGGCCAGCATTTCACATCCTGCGACATCTATAAAATTGATGCCGCTGCCGACTATCAGGATATGGGCCTGCTCAGGGCTCTCTTTGGCGATCCTGTCCAGTTGATCGGCAATATGATTTACGGCGCCGAAGAAGAGCGATCCGTCGATCCGGATGATTTTCATCTGGGGGCATTCAAGGGACGGTTTTTTTAGAATGTTCACGAAGCTTCGCCTGCTGCTGTCCGGATCAGGGACCAGGGTCACAAAATGGGGGTGCGAGGTGCGGTTCAGGTAGAGCAGGAGCGACAGGATGACGCCGATGTAAATGGCGAATTCCAGCTCCACGAGCAGGGTCGCGAAAAAAGTGACGGCAAGAACGGCCGTCTCCTGATTGCTCACGCTTACGATTGTTTTGATATGGTGCATGTCTACCAGGCCGTAGGCGACCAGGAGCAGCACGCCTGCCATGGAGGCGATCGGCAGATAGGCCGTGAGCGGGGCGATGAGCAGCAGCACCGCGGTCAGGGTGATCGCCGCATACACGGCAGCCATCGGGCTTTTGGCCCCGATCTCGTAATTGAGTCCCGTCCGGGTAAAAGATCCTGATGAAGCATAGCTTGAGAAAAAACTGCCCACGATATTAGAAAGACCCTGGCCGATAAACTCCTGGTTGCTGTCGATGCGCTGGTGAGAGCGGGTGGCCACGGCCCGCGCAATGGACACGGCCTCGGCAAGGCCGAGCATCGCAACGGCAAGAGCCGCCGGCGCAAGCTGGCGCACCGAAGCCGTCGAGAGATCGGGCAGGGAAAGGGGCGGCAAGTGCCCCGGCAACGACCCGATGAGCCGCACACCGTGCTCTTTGCCGTTCAGCGCCAGAGACAGGAGGCTGCCGCCAATCATCGCAAGCAGCATGCCTGGCCAGCGGGGGTGGTATATTTTAAATAAGAGGGCGGCAACCAGCGTGGTCAGGGCAATGCCCACAACATACAGGTTGGTATCCGGCAGCTTGTGGAAGAGGTCCATCCAAACATGGACAAAGGCATGGTGCTTCGAGCCCGGCACGCCGAAGAAGTTGGCAAGCTGGCTGGACCCGATCAGCAGGGCCGCCCCGGCGGTAAAGCCCACGACCACGGAATGGGACACGAAATTGACAAGCGCGCCGAGCCGCGCCAAACCCAGGCCGAGCTGAAACATGCCCGCAATGAACGTGAGCGTCAGGACCATCTCGATGTATGCCGCGCTTGACGGTTCCGCAAGCGGGCTGATGGTGGTGAATACCACGATGGAGATGGCGGTAGTGGGGCCGGAAATCAGGTGAAAGGAGGACCCGAATAAAGCCGCGATCATGGCAGGGATGATCGCCGAATAGAGGCCATATTCCGGCGGCAGGCCGGCGATCATGGCAAAGGCCACGCCCTGGGGCAGCACGATGATCGCGCCGGTGATCCCCGCCATGAGGTCGGCGCGCGTGCTCCGGCGGTCGATCAGGTGTTTCCAGCGCAGGAAGGGAAAGACTTTACCCCAATCGGGTCCGGACAGGCGTGGATTTTCATTTATTGTCGGCATGGCGAATCCCTTCGAGAACTGATACTGCAAGTATACTCGCCCGGGACCGCTTCGTCCAGCCGGCGGTACGGCAGATTCTGTTGCTGATAGCGATCGGATGGATCAGAATGAGGAGTTCATTGCCACGTGCATGATTGAGAAGGACTCAGCGCCCCGCCATTTCCCGAAACTCACCTTTATTAAATTTTAATGATTTTCGCATCGTTCTTAGCAGCAACTTAATCATCGCTTGTGTTATACATTAAACAGGAAGAGGAGGGATACTCATGGACATCCTGTTTGTCGGAATCATTATGGTGCTCTTTGGTGCGAGCTGGTTATTCGTGAAACTTGTTGAACGAGTGTAAGGAGGGGCGCGATGGAAGGCTTTTATTGGATTGGCGGCATTCTGGCCGCGGGTTTGCTGGTGTATCTCTTGATAGCCCTTCTTAAACCGGTGGCTTTCTCATGACGGGCAACGATATGGCGCAAATATTGATATTCTTCGGCGTGTTGCTGCTACTGTCAAAACCTCTGGGTATCTACATGGCGCGGGTTTATGAAGGCAGGCCTTCGGGCCTGGATCGCGTACTCGGTCCTGTTGAACGCCTTTTCTACCGGCTGTGCGGCATCAAGCCAGAAGAGGAGTTGGGCTGGAAAACATACGCGGGCACATTGCTTCTTTTCGGCGCAATGGGCTTGTTCTTCCTCTATGCGTTGCAGCGCTTACAGGGTTTGTTGCCGCTGAACCCGCAGAAATTAACAGCAGTCCCCCCTGATTCTTCATTTAATACGGCGGTCAGTTTTATCACAAACACCAACTGGCAGGGATACGGTGGCGAGACAACGATGAGCTATTGCACCCAGATGGTCGGGCTTGGGGCGCAGAATTTTATATCCGCTGCTGCAGGCATGTCCGTGCTCGTTGCCCTGATACGCGGGTTTGCCAGGCACTCCACGGAGACCATCGGAAACTTCTGGGTAGACCTCACCCGGTCGACGCTCTATATCCTGCTCCCGCTTTCCCTGGTTTATTCTTTGCTGCTCGTATCGCAGGGAGTTGTGCAGACTTTCAGCGAGTATAAGAATGTGACGCTCACCCAGACCATAACCTACGATAACCCGAAGCTCGATATCCAGGGCAACCCGATCAAGGACGGAAAGGGAAATGCCGTGACCGAAAAAGTAGAGATGAAAGAGCAGGTTATCCCGCTCGGTCCCGCAGCTTCTCAGATCGCGATCAAGCAGCTCGGCACGAACGGCGGCGGGTTCTTTAATGTCAACTCGGCCCATCCTCTGGAAAACCCGACCGCATTCTCTAATTTTTTGGAAATGCTGGCGATACTGCTGATACCCGCAGCGCTCTGCATCACCTTCGGCAAGATGGTGGGAGACACGCGCCAGGGGTGGGCACTCCTTTCCGCGATGACACTTGTGCTCGTCACGCTGACGGCTCTCTGTACCTGGAGCGAGCAGGGCGGCAACCCGAGCCTTACATCCTTGGGCGTTGATCAGATTGCGAGCGACTTCCAGCCCGGCGGCAACATGGAAGGAAAAGAAGCTCGCTTCGGTATCGTGAACTCCACGATCTGGGCCACGGCGACAACGGCGGCCTCGAACGGCTCTGTTAATGCCATGCACGATTCCTTCACGCCCATGGGCGGCCTCTACCCGCTGGCGCTGATTCAGCTGGGAGAGGTGATCTTCGGCGGAGTGGGCTCCGGGCTCTACGGCATGCTGATCATGGCCATCATAACCGTTTTTATAGCCGGCCTCATGGTCGGGCGCACGCCGGAGTATCTCGGTAAGAAGATCGAGATGTTCGAGATGAAGATGGCCTCGGTCGCGGTGCTGGTCGTGAATGCGCTAGTCAAGATAGGCGCGGCAGTCGGCGTTGCGACCGCAGCGGGGGTCGCGGGAGTAGCGAACCCCGGTCCGCATGGATTTTCCGAGATACTCTACGCCTTTTCATCAGCGGCGAACAACAACGGCAGCGCCTTTGCGGGCCTCTCCGCCAACACGGTCTTCTATAATACGGCCCTCGGCATCTCCATGTTCATCGGTCGGTTCTGGGTGATCATCCCGGTGCTTGCCATTGCCGGTTCGCTTGCGAAGAAGAATCAGGTCCCCGCCGGCCTGGGAACGCTGCCGACCCATACGCCCTTGTTCGTGGCGCTTTTGATCGGGGTCACATTGATTGTCGGAGCGTTGACGTTCATGCCGGCCTGGGCCTTGGGACCGATAGCGGAACAAATGACACGATAATCTGTAGGGGCGGCCCCATGTGGCCGCCCGACTGGGCAACCACACAGGGTTGCCCCTACAAGGGGGAACAATGACTACTAAATCGAAAAAGCGATCGCTTTTTGAACCAACGATCGTAAAAAAAGCCTTATGGGATTCGTTCAGAAAGCTGAATCCGGCGCACCAGATCAAGAACCCTGTCATGTTTGTCGTGGAGGTCGGCAGTGTCTTGACAACGCTCCTGTTTTTCCACGCAATCCTGACGGGAAAAGGCGAGGCGTCCCCTTCCTTCATTCTGCAGATATCCGTCTGGCTCTGGATAACGGTGCTCTTCGCCAATTTTGCCGAGTCCATGGCCGAAGGCCGCGGCAAGGCCCAGGCCGAATCCCTCCGCCAGACGCGGCGCGAGGTATCGGCCAAGCGGCTTGCGAAGCCATCGCCCGATGCGGATGTCACGTTGATCGCCTCGTCACAGCTTAAAAAGGGCGATGTCGTTCTCGTGGAGGCGGGCGATACCATCCCGATGGATGGTGAAATCATCGAGGGCGTGGCCTCGGTCAATGAGAGCGCGGTGACTGGCGAAAGTGCGCCGGTGATCCGCGAAAGCGGCGGAGACCGGAGCGCGGTCACGGGCGGGACGACCGTTTTGTCCGACTGGCTGGTAGTGCGGATCACGACCAGTCCGGGAGAGACGTTCCTCGACCGCATGATCGGCATGGTGGAAGGCGCAAAGCGCCAGAAGACGCCGAACGAGATTGCCCTCGATATTCTGCTTGCGGGTATGACGATCATCTTCCTGCTGGTGTGCGTGACCCTGCTTCCCTATTCGATCTTCAGCGTGAAGGCCGCTGGTCATGGGACGCCGGTCACGCTTACCGTGCTCGTGGCGCTATTAGTATGTCTCATCCCGACCACCATCGGCGGATTGCTTTCGGCCATCGGAATTGCCGGCATGGACCGCATGATCCAGGCAAATGTGATCGCCATGTCGGGCCGGGCCGTGGAAGCGGCCGGGGATGTTGATGTTCTCCTGCTCGACAAAACCGGCACTATCACGCTCGGAAACCGACAGGCCACGGAGTTTATTCCAGCACCGGGAGTGCATGTAGGAGCACTCGCCGACGCGGCACAGCTCGCCTCACTGGCGGATGAAACTCCCGAAGGAAGAAGCATTGTCGTTCTTGCAAAGGAAAAATATGAGCTCCGGGCGAGAGACATTCACAGTATCGGCGCGGAGTTTGTCCCTTTCACGGCCCAGACTCGCATGAGCGGGGTAAACCTCGACAAAAGAGAAATTCGTAAAGGGGCGGCGGATTCAGTTGAAAAGTATGTTCAAAAAATGGGTGGGACGTTCCCTCCCGATGTCCGCTTGATCGTGGACGACATTGCCAAAAAAGGCGCAACGCCGCTGGTGGTTGCCGAGGGGAATAAAGTGCTCGGCGTCATTCGCTTGAACGATATCGTCAAGGGGGGAATCAAGGAGCGGTTTGCCGAGATGCGCAGGATGGGCATTAAAACAATCATGATCACAGGCGATAACCCGCTTACCGCGGCAGCGGTCGCCGCCGAGGCAGGGGTGGACGATTTTCTCGCAGAGGCAACGCCCGAGGCCAAGCTTAAACTGCTCCGTGAATATCAGAAAGGCGGGAGGCTTGTTGCCATGACCGGCGACGGCACGAATGACGCGCCCGCGCTTGCCCAGGCCGATGTCGCCGTGGCCATGAACTCGGGCACGCAAGCCGCGAAGGAAGCAGGCAATCTCGTTGATCTTGATTCGAATCCGACGAAGCTTATCCAGATCGTCGAGATCGGCAAGCAGCTTCTGATGACCCGCGGCACGCTCACGACCTTCAGCATCGCGAACGACGTGGCGAAGTATTTCGCCATTTTGCCAGCTGCGTTCATCTCCATCTATCCGGCGCTTGGGGCGCTCAATATCATGGGCCTGGCCTCTCCTGAAAGCGCCGTTTTGTCGGCGGTGATCTTTAATGCGTTGATCATCATCTTCCTCGTGCCCCTGGCGTTGCGCGGCGTGAAATACCGGCCTCTCGGCGCATCGGTGGTCTTACGAAACAACGCTTTGATCTACGGCGGCGGAGGTTTGATCGTGCCGTTCATAGGGATCAAGCTGATCGATATGCTGATAACGGCGATGCATATCGTTTAAAACTCGTTCCCGCTTTTAGATATACCGTGTGCGGCAAAGTCGCCTGTGGTTAAAAGAATTTTTCTTCGGAGGTATCCATGTTCACCATGATCCGCAATGCGTTCATGTCCCTGCTCCTGTTCACCATACTCACGGGCCTCATTTACCCCATGGTCGTGACCGGGCTTGCTCAAATGATCTTTCCGAACCAGGCGAACGGCAGCATCGTCTTGAATAACAACAAGCCGGTCGGGTCCCGGCTGATCGGACAGCAATTCGACGATCCGAAATACTTCTGGGGCAGACTCTCTGCAACGACGCCCTACCCGTATAACGGAGGCTCGTCTTCAGGATCCAATCTTGGTCCGAACAATCCATCCCTTATGAAAGCTGCACAGGCACGGATCGATGTGCTGCGCGCAGCTGACCGGGGCAATCCGGCAATGCCGCCAGTGGACCTGGTTACAGCTTCAGGAAGCGGTCTCGACCCTCACATAAGTCTTGCTGCTGCTCAGTATCAGACTGATCGCGTGGCAAGGGTTCGCCAACTGGATAGATCGATCGTGCAGAGTTCGATCGCACAGCACACGCAGGGGCGCTGGCTTGGTTTGTTCGGCGAACCGGTCGTCAATGTGATCGAACTGAACCTGGCTCTCGACGAACAAAGCAAAAGGACGGAAAAGAAATGAGAACAATCGCAAAGGTTCTTACGGTAGTATTGAGCTCATGCATCTGCATGCCCCTGGCAGCGAACGCGGTCTCATGGTCCCCGCTCCAGGAAAAACAGACAGAGAAAACCGCCAAAGGGATCAGGGAAAAGGGCGCCATCGTTTGCCTATTCCAGAGCGGAACAGCGGATGTTAAGAAAGAAATACGGTTCAATGACATTCTTATAGTTTGCCGCGAAGACCGGGATCACCGATTGCATGAGGTCGGAAAGATCAGGATACTTTCGTATGTCGAAGAAGATTATCTGAATATCTGAAAGGAGAAGTCGTCGAGGGAGAAGTTCAAACCGGGGACATTGCAAAAAAAGGAGATGCCGCCGGTCTCGTCATTTCATCGAACGATACTTGCAAAGATCGCAGCAAGTGATCGCCGGCTGCCTCCAAGGACATCGTTCGGCGCCCGAAAACGACATTCTTCTCGTCCTGACCATGAGATCTTCTTTATAAAATCTTAATGCTTTCGGCCTCATTTTTAGCAGCATCTTAACCTTCGTCCGGATCATAATATTAATTTGCCCAAGCCGATAAAAATATGAGAAAATAGAAGTGTAGGCCGAACCAAGCAGTCAGAGCTTTGAATTATGGAAGAACAAAGACCAGACCCTGAAGCGCTTCTCGACCGGATACGGCGTGAAGCAGCGCGAAGTCGAGAAGGCAAATTAAAGCTTTTCTTCGGCGCAGCGCCCGGTGTGGGGAAAACCTATGCCATGCTTGAGGCCGCACGCCAGAAGAAACGCGAGGGCATGGATATCGTTGCCGGCATCATAGAGACCCATGGCCGCAAGGAGACTGCTGCGCTCCTGGAAGGATTGGAGATCCTTCCACGGCGGGCCATGGAGTACCGCGGGACCGTGCTGCAGGAGTTCGACCTTGACCGGTCGCTTGCGCGCAAACCGGAGATCGTCCTTGTGGACGAACTTGCGCATACGAACGCCCCCGGCACCCGCCACAAGAAACGCTGGCAGGACATTTACGAACTGCTCGGCGCCGGAATTTCCGTCTACTCCACGGTGAACGTCCAGCACCTCGAAAGCCTGAACGATGTGGTCTCCCAGATCACCGGCATCAACGTCCGCGAGACCGTGCCGGATTTTCTGCTCGAACGCGCCGAAGAAATCGAACTCGTGGACCTGCCGCCCGACGACCTGATCCAGCGCCTGCGGGAGGGCAAGGTCTACATGCCGGATCAGGCGGCTGCCGCCGTCGAGAACTTCTTCCGCAAAGGCAACCTGATCGCGCTCAGGGAACTGTCCCTCAGGCGCACCGCCGACCGCGTGGATGAACAGATGCAGGACTACCGGCAGGACAAGGGGATCACCACGATCTGGCCTGCCGGGGAACGGATACTGGTCTGCGTTGGCCACAACCCCCGTTCGATCCGGCTGATCCACGCCGCCCGCAGGCTAGCTGCGGGCCTGCGCGCTGAATGGATCGCCGTGCACGTCGAAGCCCCTTCCCGCGTCCGGTCCTCGGAACTGGACATGAAACAACTGGCGGACCACATGCGCCTTGCCGAAAGTCTGGGCGCAGAGACCGCAACGCTCAGCGGTCAGCGGATGAGCGAAGAGATCCTTACCTATGCACGCAGCCGGAATGTAAGCAGGATCATTATCGGGAAACCGACGCATTCGCGGTGGAAGGACAAGTTCCTCGGTTCGCCGCTGGACGAGATCGTGCGCGGGAGCGGAGACATCGACGTTTACGCCATCAGCGGAGACAGCACCGTGCCGCATCAGCACCCCGAGCAGAAAGCGCGGCCTCATGGTGCGCGCAAAAGAGAATGGGTGTGGGGCGTCGTCGTTGTCTCGGTCTGTACGGGAGTTGCCGCGCTCATGTCCCCCTACTTCGAGTCCGTCGACCTCGTGATGGTGTATCTCCTGGGGGTCGTCATTACCGCGAACCGTACGAGTACCTGGCCCGCCCTGTTCGCCACGCTCTTCAGCATAGCGGCCTTCGACTTCTTTTTTGTCCCTCCCCACTTTACGTTTGCAGTGAACGACATCAGGCATTTCGTTACCTTCATCGTAATGTTCATTATCTCCGTTGTCATCAGCAGACTGACGCTTCGTGTCCGGCAGCAGGCTGAAGCCGCACGGTTGCGGGAGCGACGGACCGCCGGCCTGTACAATTTAAGCCGTGAATTGGTGCGCGAGCGGGGCACCGCGCGTCTTTCCGAGATCGCCATGAAACATATCGGCGAAATGTTCGACAGCCAGGTAGCGATCCTGATCCCGGACGAGCAGAACCGTCTTGAGGCCGCGGCAAATGCTTTGTCCGCGTTCGTTCTTGACCAGCAGGAATTGAGCGTGGCGCAATGGGTGTACGAGCATCGCCAGTCCGCTGGGCTCAGCACGGACACGCTTCCCGGAGCAAAAGCGCTGTACCTGCCGCTCGTCGCATCGGGGGGGCCGGTCGGAGTTATCGGCATACAGCCGAAAAACGCATCGGAAGGCTTTGAACCGGAGCGGTTCCATTATCTCGAAGCGTTTGCGAACCAGACCGCGATCGCCATTGAACGTTCGTTCCTCGGCGAAGCGGCACAGCGCGCCCTGCTCAAAGCGGAGACGGAGAGCCTCAGAAACACGCTTTTGAGCTCCATTTCCCACGATCTAAGGACGCCGCTCGCGGCGATCACCGGCGCCGCAAGCACGCTCTTGCAGGAGAATGTGCAGCTCGATCAGATCAGCCGTCAGGATCTGCTCCAGACCATCCATGAGGAAGCCGAACACTTGAACAGGATCATCAAGAACGTCCTGGACATGACCCGTCTGGAATCGGGGTCCATCCAGTTGAACAAGGAGTGGCAGTCCCTTGAAGAGATCGTCGGCGCCGTCATCACCCGTCTCGGCAACCGTCTTGATGATCATCCCCTTTCCGTGAAGCTGCCGGGCAATCTTCCGCTCATTCCCTTTGACAGCCTGCTGCTCGAACAGGTCTTGATCAATTTGTTCGACAACGCGATCAAATATACGCCGAAGGGCTCCCCGCTTGAATTGTCCGCGTCTGAATCGTTCTATACCGTGACCGTGGAACTCGCGGACCGCGGACCCGGCATCTCTCCGGGCGAAGAAGAACGCATATTTGACAAGTTCGTACGAGGCAGTTCCACGAGCGGCGGTGTCGGGCTCGGCCTCGCTATTTGCCGCACGATCATCAAGGCCCACGGAGGCAAGATATGGGCGAAGAACCGGGAGGGCGGCGGCGCCGTGATACGGTTCACCTTGTCAGCAGCAGGGCTGCCGCCCGCGCCGAAGAGCGAAGAAGAGCTTGAGGAGTGATAATGCAGAAAGTGCGGTTGGAACCACGGGTGCCTGCGGCGCACACGGGCTTCGCCACACGGACCAATTCAGGGCTATCGTTTTAAACCGGAGAATCTTTCACCGTGTTTATCCGTGAGTCCAGTCCGCGGGACCCGTGGTTTCAACTAAGTAGTTGGCTCTTACTATGACGGAAGACAAAGAACTCATACTCCTGATCGAGGACGAACCCCAGATGCGGCGGTTCCTGCGCATCACGCTCCAGAGCCAGGGCTATCGCCTCGTGGAAGCGGCGAATGCGCAGGAGGGCCTGACTCAGGCTGCTACGCGGAACCCCGATGTCGTGCTTCTCGACCTGGGTCTGCCCGATCTCGACGGTCTGGAAGTAGCAAAGAGACTGCGCGAGTGGACCCAGACGCCGATCATCGTTATCTCGGCGCGGGAACAGGAGCAGGACAAGGTCAAGGCGCTTGATGCGGGGGCTGACGACTATCTTACCAAGCCGTTCAATGCAGGGGAGTTGCTTGCGCGCATTCGGGTCGCGCTTCGGCACGCGTCCCGGCCGAATGACGCCCAGCAAGAGCCGGTCTTCATCCTCGACAACCTCCGGCTCGATCTCGCAAAGCGGCAGGTGTTCGTTTCCGACAGGGAGGTGCACCTGACGCCCATAGAGTACAAACTGCTGATGGTGCTGGTCCGCCATGCAGGCAAGGTCATAACCCACACCCAGTTGCTCAGGGAGGTCTGGGGCCCGGCGCACGTGAACGAGGTCCAGTACCTGCGTGTGTATATGACGCAACTGCGGCACAAGCTTGAAACAGATCCGGCCCGCCCGCGATTTCTGACAAACGAGCCGGGGATCGGGTACCGGCTTAAATACGATCCGGAAGGATGACGAACGCATAACTGCTCACGGAATGGTCAATTGCTTAACAATGCGCCACGGTAACGGCTTTTCCGCTGATTCAGGCTTTGCACCGTAAAGCGCTCTTTGTGTAAAAACAAGACCATGCAGCGATGCCCGCTGTCTTTGTAAATGGTATATACCTTGATTTATAATTATCTTCGTTGCAGCTCAAAAAATTTCAGCCGGTAAGCCGGCGGATGTCCGCAGGAGTTTCATGAACCAGCCCGACAAGCCGTCCTTGTTGCAGCAGATAAAACGCCTGATCATTGGCGGCAAGCACAACATAGAGGATACGTCGATCTTCCACAAGCTTGCTCTCATCGCGTTCTTTGCCTGGGTCGGGCTTGGAGCGGACGGTCTTTCGTCGTCCTGCTACGGTCCGGAAGAAGCGTTTCTCGCATTCAAAGGCCATGTCTACCTCAGCGTTTTCGTCGCGCTCATGTCGGGAATCACGGTGTTCATCATCGCGGCCAGCTATTCCCAGATCATTGAGCTCTTTCCCACGGGAGGAGGAGGTTATCTCGTCGCGAGCAAGCTGCTTTCCCCGACGGTGGGCATGGTCTCCGGCTCCGCGCTCTTGATAGACTACGTTCTCACCATCACCATCTCGGTGGCAAGCGGCGCTGATGCGATGTTCAGCTTCCTTCCGCCCGCATGGCTGCCTTACAAACTCACCTTCTCCCTCGCCGGGGTGCTGCTTCTCACCGTCATGAACATGCGCGGCGTGAAGGAGTCGGTCCTCCCGCTGGTGCCGATCTTCCTCACCTTTGTCGTCACCCATGCGTTCATTATCGGTTATGCCGTGGTTATGAACCTGGGCCGCTTCGGGGAGATCGCCGCCGCGACCAAAGCGGACGTATTGCAGACACAGGCGGAACTCGGGATCGGCGGCATGCTTCTCCTGGTCCTGCGCGCCTATAGCATGGGCGCGGGCACGTACACGGGCATCGAAGCGGTCAGCAACGGTCTTCCCATCCTGCGGGAGCCGAAGGTCCGGACCGGCAAACGCACCATGCGCTACATGGCCTTTTCCCTTGCCGTCACAGTCATGGGCCTGATGCTCGCCTATCTTCTGTACCGTGTCGCGCCGCAGAGCGGGAAAACATTGAATGCCGTGCTGTTCGAGACCATGACAAAAAACTGGGGCGGATCAGGCACGGCCTTCGTTCTCGTTACGCTCCTTTCGGAAGCGGCGCTCCTTTTCATTGCCGCGCAGGCGGGCTTTCTGGACGGTCCGCGGGTGCTTTCGAACATGGCGCTCGACCGCTGGTTCCCGACGAAGTTTGCAATGCTCAGCGATCGGCTCGTGACACAGAAAGGCATCTTGATGATGGGTGGCGCGGCCCTTGTGACGATGGTGCTGACCAACGGCTCGGTGAAGTACCTGGTCGTCCTGTACAGCATCAATGTGTTCATCACATTTTTTCTGTCACAGCTCGGCATGGTGCGTCACTGGTGGCAGGTGCGCGGCAAGGAGGTCCACTGGGAAAAGAAACTCTTCATTAACGGCGTGGGTATGACGCTTACCCTGTTCATCCTGATCACCGTGACTGCGCTGAAATTTCACGAGGGCGGATGGATCACTATACTCCTGACCGGGAGTCTGGTCGGGATTGCGCTTCTCACGAGGCGGCATTACCGGAATACCTTCAAGCTGCTGCACAGACTTGATGATCTGGTCGCCGTGGCCGAAGCTTCCTGCCCGATCAATGCCGAGGCGTCGCCTGCAGTAAAGGAGCCGAAAGTAAAATACGATCCGCAGGATAAGACGGCGGTCCTGCTTGTGAACGGTTTTAACGGCCTGGGGCTGCACACACTGTTCAGCATCATTCGCCTCTTCGGAGGGACCTTTAAGAATTTTGTGTTCATCCAGGTCGGCACCGTGGACGCCGGGAACTTCAAAGGAGTGGACGAAGTGTCCCGCATGAAGAGCGAAGTCAGGAAGGAGTTGGACCGCTATGTGCGCTATATGCGTTGCCACGGCTATTATGCGGCGGCGTATTCCTCGTTCGGCACTGATGTGGTCGATGAGATCGCCGGCTTGACCCCCCAGATCCTGGAGCGGTTCCCTAACGCGATCCTGTTCGGCGGACAGCTTGTGTTCCCAAAGACCACGTTCCTGTCCGGCGTATTTCACAACTACACCATCTTTGCAGTGCAGCGAAGGTTTTACAGCGAGGGCATCCCGGTCGTGATCCTGCCGATACGCGTGTAGCGCTCCATTATTCCGGATATTCTTCCTTGCAATTTCCAGCCTTCTGTATTATCTTCGTCGTAATATCAGTCGTTGAATGAGATGATCGCCAGATTTACTACGCCCTGAAGGGTCGTAAAGTAGTGTACGAATTTGCCGCTTAACGACAGGGCTGCGGGGTGCTGATGGGGCTGCCGAAAGATATCGCTGAGCTGATCGAACGCTTTGACCGGAACCTTGAAAACTACAAGTCCGGGCAATACAACGAAGCTCAGCTTCGCCAGGATTTTCTGAATCCGTTTCTTGGCGCTCTTGGCTGGGACATGACCAACAAGGCGGGCTATGCCGAAGCGTACCGGGATGTGATCCACGAAGACGCGATCAAGATCGGCGGCGCGACCAAGGCCCCGGATTACTGCTTCCGGATCGGCAGCGTAAAGAAGTTCTTTGTTGAAGCGAAAAAGCCCTCGGTCAATCTCAAGGACGATGTCAGTCCCGCCTTTCAGCTCAGGCGCTATGCCTGGTCCGCAAAACTCCCGTTAAGCATCCTCACCGATTTTGAAGAATTCGCAGTATACGATTGCCGTATCAAACCAGTGCAAACCGACAAAGCATCCACAGGCCGGGTGCTGTACTTCACCTATAAAGACTATCCGGCTAAATGGGATGAACTCGTCAATATATTTTCCCGCGAAGCCGTTCTTAAAGGTTCCTTCGACAAGTACGCCGAGTCCTCCAAGCTCAAGAAGGGGACGGCCACGGTTGATGATGCATTCCTGACCGAGATCGAAGACTGGCGCGATATGCTCGCCAAGAACATCGCGCTCCGGAACGCGGACCTGACCACGCGGGAGCTGAACTTCGCTGTGCAGCGCACCATCGACCGCATCGTGTTCCTGCGAATCTGCGAAGACCGGGGCATAGAGGAATACGGCAGGCTCCAGACGCAACTGAACGGCACGAACGTCTACAAGCGGCTTGTTCAACTCTTCAGCCAGGCCGATGACCGGTACAATTCTGGCCTGTTCCATTTCCAGAGGGAAAAGGAACGGCACGAGGAGCCGGACAAGCTCACCCCGAACATCTCCATTGACGACAAGCCGCTTAAAGACATCATCAACCGGCTCTATTATCCTGAGAGCCCGTACGAATTCTCTGTTCTCTCCGCCGATATTCTCGGCCAGGTCTACGAGCAGTTTCTCGGTAAGGTTATCCGTCTCACGGCAGGGCATCAGGCCAAGGTAGAGGAAAAGCCCGAGGTCAGAAAAGCCGGCGGCGTTTATTACACGCCGAAGTACATCGTCGATTACATCGTACAGAACACCGTGGGTGTTCTCGTAGGGGCGGCCCTACGTGGCCGCCCGGATTCAGGGGAAGGGCAACCACACAGGGTTGCCCCTACAATCACCCCCAATGACGTTTCCAAAATTCGCATTCTCGACCCTGCCTGCGGCTCCGGCTCGTTTCTTCTCGGCGCATATCAGTATCTCCTCGACTGGCATTTGAAATGGTACATCGACAATGAGCCGGATAAATGGGCAAAGACAAAGCAGCCCTCAATTTATCAAGGCCCATCACCTGATCCTAATACTCCGAATTGGAATCTCACCACATCGGAGAAAAAGCGTATTCTCCTGAATAACATCTACGGCGTGGACATCGACTCCCAGGCTGTGGAAGTGACGAAGCTGTCACTGCTACTGAAAGTTCTTGAAGGCGAGAACAACCAGACCCTTGCGAACCAGCTTCGCATGTTTCACGAACGGGCGCTGCCCGATCTTGGCGATAACATCAAGTGTGGGAACTCGCTGATCGGGTATGATTTCTATGAGCAGACAACGATGCTTGGTCAAGATGACCGAAACCAGATTAATGTCTTTGACTGGAAAGACGGGTTTCCCGAAATTATGAAGTCTGGTGGATTCGATGCTGTCATAGGCAATCCGCCCTATGTGCGTATTCAAGGGTTTCCGCGCACGCAGATAAATTACCTGACGAAATGGTACAAATCAGCAAAAGGTAATTGTGATTTGTACGTCAGTTTTGTTGAACGCGGCTATGATCTGTTGAATTCCCATGGTGTACTGGGCAAAATCCTTCCAAATAAGTTTTTCAAAACTGACTATGGTGAGGGCTTGCGTGAACTATTAGCAAAGAATAAAGCTGTCGCCAAGATCGTTGATTTTGGTGCGAATCAAGTATTCGATGCGACGACCTATACATGCCTACTTTTTCTGTCCAAGCCTGAGAGCCAGAATTTTTACTACGCTGAAGCGGAAGCTAAGTCTGAATCACTGTTCAATCTAAGTTTTACAAAGAAGAGCGCTGAAACACTTGATAAAGATGCGTGGACATTTGCCAATGAAGAGACAGCGAAGCTATTGGCAAAACTATTGCAAAACACAAGGCGATTGCTTGATCTGCCTGCAGATATGAGCAGGGGCAGCAGCAGCGGCGATGATGATGTGTTTGTGTTGGAGAATAAGGCACTAAAGATAGAAGAGGGAATTTTAAGAGTCCCGGTCTTTGCTACAGAATTTAACCGCTATACATACGCACCATCAAACCAATGGCGCATAATTTTCCCATACATACGTGAGAATGATTCATTTCGTCTTTATACAGAGAGCGAGTTAAAGAAGAACTTTCCAAAAGCCTACGCGTACCTCTTTTCGCGACAAGCCGACCTGAAAAAGAGAAAACAATACAGCGAGTGGTACGGATATAGTGCTCCGCGTAATCTAAAGCTGCATGACGATGCACATATTCTAATTCCGTTGCTGGCAGATCATGGCATGTTTTCACTTGTACCTCAAGATCTGCGTGGAAGTCTTTGCCCGATGGCTAGCGGGGGCTTTACGATAGCCCTTTCTCCTGAATGCACAATAAAACCAGAGTATGTGCTTGGACTTTTGAATTCACGATTGCTTTATTGGAGATTGCAACAGATGAGCAACGTATTTCGTGGCGGCTGGATAACTTGCACAAAGCAATATTTCGGTGAACTTCCAATTCGCAATATCGATATGGATGACCGCACAGATAAAGCTTGCCACGATAAAATGGTTGCGCTCGTTAACCAGATACGTTTCCTCAACCGCCAACTGCTCGAAGTAAAAACCGACGCCGAAATGACAGCCCTCCGGCACCAGATCGATGCCACTGACCGTCAGATCGATCAGTTGGTATATGAGTCGTACGGGTTGACGGAGGAAGAAATTAAGATCGTAAGCGGCTAATTGGTGTCAGGGGGGCTTTATGTTGATCATTCCAGAATATCCCTTTGAAATGGAAACAAGCAAGTTTGGACGCATTCGAGTGAGAGCTCTTTCATTTGGGGAAGTCCGCGAAATTAGAAAAAGAATCCCGGACTACAGTACACGTCATGGGAAGGACATCTTAGTCGCCAGTGCGTCTGTTCTTTGCCATGATGACGAAAAAAGGCCAATCGACGGAACGCAACTCTCAGATGCGGAGCTTACAGAATTTGCAGAGAAATTATTGGAGACAATCCCAATGGTTGCAATTGCCGAAGATAAACCCATTGATGAATTAGCACGAAACGAAAAGGATAATTCTATTGACTACTGCGGTCGTGCGATCGCGGATGAAATTAACAACGTTCATAACCAATTTTCGCGTTTTGAAGAACGGCCTGTAGTTAATAGCGCTATCAAGGAACTCGATATGCTTACGGACAAGGTCAGGCAAAGTGCCAACTTATCTAGATATTATGGCCTGACAAGCGCAGCGGATAACATGCGATCTGCATTGAACGATATGGGTTATCTTTCCATGTTCGATTCACCACGATTGAAAGAGAAGGCGGAAATGGAGGGACTTCTTGCGCACAAAGCCAGTAGAGGTTCAATTGCGGAAACAGTGAGGCTCGATCCTGCATTTGAACCTATGAAGATTCTGACGCTGCCACCAAATCCCATTCACAAAACTAATGAAAAACTTGACGACTTGGCCGAGCAAGTGGAGATATTCACGCGAGCCTTGCCGAAACATCTTGCTGCATCCGTTTCAGCACTGAAGGATGTTGCGGAACAAATAGAGGCTGGCTCAAAGAGTACAGCAAAACAAAATATAATTATGATCGTGCTAACTGTTATTTCTACTTTGGCGGCGATTATATCGACGATAGGGTATACGATGGGGAAGGCAGCAACCGAAAGAAACTTGTCTGTGCCAGTCCTAGCTGCGCCAACTAGTGCAAAGCAACAGATAGTTCCAGCGGCTAAGGGCTCATCAGCGGCTAAGTCGTCTCAGCCACATTCTGCAAAAAGCCAAAGTAAGGTGGTGGCACATTAATTTGGGCGGTGCCAGCCCGTAGGTGGGGTAGAACGCAATGAAACCCATTATAATCAGCCTGCATTCCTTTTTCAGCGGTTGTTTCATGAAGAAAGTTGTTAGAGTTCCTTTATGACCGACATTGTAAAAGATCGCGGCAAAGGTCGAAAGCGAGTTCAATAAGGTGATCGAAGGCATCGTGTGCATCTCGGGTGACGTTGGTTCTCAGAGTGCTTTGCAATAAGGTTGCCGCTTCAATGAAACCCAACATAATCAGCCCCGCAGTCCATTTTCAGCGGGTGTTTCAAAATGAAAGTTGGTAGAGTTACTTCATGACCAACATTGTAGAAGATCGCGGCAAAGATCGAAAGCGAGTTCACTAAGATGATCGAAGGCATCGTGAAGGGTTAAGCGTGAAGCCGGTACGTCTGAAAATATTCGTCAGCAGCGTCCAGAAGGAATTCAAACAAATTCGCCTGGACTTAAAGGCTTTTCTCCTCGGCGATGCTTTCCTGCACCGTTTCGTTTCCGAAGTTTTTCTTTTTGAGGAGCTTCCAGCCAAGGACCGCCGCACGGACCAGGTTTATCTCGAACAAGTGGAGCGCTGTGACATTTATCTGGGAATCTTCGGTTATGAATACGGCTCCGAAGACCAGAACGGCGTCTCCCCGACAGAATGTGAATACAACCATGCCGCCAAACACGGGAAAACCCGGCTTGTCTATGTATGGGGGTCGGAAGAAAAAAGGCGTGCGCCTAAAATGCGGAAACTGGTCAGCAAGGCCGGTACCGAGCTGATCCGCCGCCGAATCGAAGACATCAGCGCCCTGTGCTCTGAAGTCTACGCCAGCATCGTTGACCATCTCGACGGCATGGGGGCCCTGCGCGTCCCGCCGTTTGATACTTCCGCTTGTGACGGCGCCACCTTGCAGCACCTCTCGCGCAAGCGCGTTGATTGGTTTTTGGAAGCCGCACGCCGTGAACGCGGTTTTCCTCTAAAGTCCAACACGACTACGCAGGCGCTGCTTACCCATCTGAATTTGCTCGAACACGGCAAACCGACCAATGCCGCCATGTTGTTGTTTGGTACGAATCCCCAGCGCTTTCACCGTACCGCCGAAACCAAATGTATCCACTGCCATGGCATGGAATACCGCCGCCCGTTTGCCTCCTTCCAGGTGTACGGAGGCGATCTCTTCGAGCAGGCGAATCAGGCCCGGGATTTTGTTCTTGCCAAAATCAATCGTTCCATCGGCACCCGCGCCACCAGCATCACTGCGCCGGCAACCTACGAATTGCCTCCGGACGCCGTGGGCGAAGCCATCGTCAATGCCATAGCCCATCGCGATTACCACAGCAACGCCTCTGTTGAAGTCCGTCTCTTCACCGACCGTCTCGAAGTCTGGAACCCCGGCAGACTCCCGGGAACTTTGACGCTCGACGACCTGCGCAATGATCACCCTTCAGTGCCCAACAACCCACTTATTGCCGAGTCGCTTTATCTGACGCGATACATTGAAAAGGCCGGTTCAGGCACCCAACGCATGATCGAGCTTTGCCGGTCCGCCGGCCTGCCGGAGCCGCAATTCGAGCAACGTAGCGGCTCATTCGTCATTACCGTTTGGCGAGATTGGTTGACGGATAAGGTGCTGGCCGGGTACAGCCTGAACGAGAGACAGGAAAAGGGAATTGCCTATCTTAAGGCCCAGGGCAGAATTTCCAACCCTGAGTATCAGCAACTTACGAAGGCCACCAAAAAGACATCTACCCGCGATCTCAGCGACCTGAAGATAAAAGGAA